>Ga0302321_100000266_pt1 | contig 46451 bp, 50 predicted proteins | sample Fen_T0_1_FD_202505 | JGI IMG/M metagenome (GOLD analysis project Ga0302321, IMG submission 202505) | Peat permafrost microbial communities from Stordalen Mire near Abisko, Sweden - Fen_T0_1 | ecosystem: Environmental > Terrestrial > Soil > Wetlands > Permafrost | place: Sweden: Abisko... | reverse complement strand
CAACCAGCTTTGTATCAAGCCATCCGGCCAATTGTATGGGTTTTCCATGGCATCCAGCTTTATCAAGCCGCTCGCATCAGCAACTTTATAGGCAGACATTGCCAAGATTTCTTTGCGAAATATTGAAGTAATCAGGCTATTACCAGTCATGGGGAGATGAGTTCAGGGGGGTTATAAAAGCATTATTTACCGCGAAGGTCACAAAGAAAATTACATTGAAAACTTCGTGTCCTCTGTGTTCTTCGTGGTTCAGTTCTTATGTAAAATACTTTCACAATCTTTCAGGACAATCCGGCGGTGTAGTCAGTCTATTCTGAATTCAGCAGAACGCGCATGGGCGGTCAGGCTTTCACCACGAGCAAGTATGGATGCAGTTTTCCCTAATTCTTTTGCACCTGCTTGCGAACAGTTAATCAAGCTGGTACGTTTCTGGAAGTCGTAGACCCCCAAAGGCGAAGAATACCGTGCGGTACTAGAAGTAGGCAGGACGTGGTTTGGGCCTGCACAATAATCACCCAAGGCTTCAGCCGTATAACGCCCCATGAAAATAGCACCCGCATGGCGGATGTGCTGGCTCAAGGCTGTGGGGTCTTCAACTGAAAGCTCTAAATGTTCTGGTGCGATTGTATTGGCGACTTCGGCTGCTTGCAGCAAATCCTTGACTTTGATAAGTGCACCACGGGTAGATAGGGAAGTCCTGATAATGTTAGCACGCTCCATTGTGGGCAGCAGTTTGTTGATGCTTTGTTTGACGGTTTCAAGATAAGCGCTGTCATCACTAATCAAAATCGCCTGGGCGTTCTCATCGTGTTCGGCTTGTGAAAAAAGATCCATGGCAATCCAGTCGGGATTGGTAAGGCCATCGCAGATAATTAGGATTTCCGAAGGGCCTGCAATCATATCTATGCCAACCTGACCGAACACCAGTTTTTTAGCGATGGCAACATAGATATTTCCGGGGCCGACGATTTTTGCTACGGCTGGAATGGTTTCAGTGCCGTAAGCGAGTGCGGCAATGGCTTGAGCACCGCCTATCGTAAAAATCCTATCGACACCCGCCAGATAGGCCGCAGCCAAAACCAGTTGATTGGTTTCGCCATTAGGCGTGGGAACCACCATAATCAATTCGCCGACACCCGCAACCTTAGCGGGGATGGCGTTCATCAGAACGGATGAAGGATAAGCGGCTTTACCACCTGGGACATAAAGACCTACGCGATCCAAGGGGGTAATTTTTTGCCCCAGTACCGTGCCGTCAGCTTCCGTATAATCCCACGATTGAATTTTTTGGTGTTCGGCATAAGCGCGGATTCTATCTGCGGCGGTCTGCAAGGCTTTGGCTTGGTCTGTTGGTATCGCTGCAAAAGCGGATTTCAAGCTGGTTTGGGTCAGCTCCAGTTCGGACGCGAGATTGACTTGGCGTTTATCAAAGCGGTTGGTGTAGGCAATAACGGCTTTGTCACCATTGCTACGTACGTCGTCAATAATATCCAGAACTTGCCGATGAATATCAAAATCTTCCGTTTCATTCCAAGCCAGCAAATTTTGCAATTGCCCAGAAAACTCGGAAGATGCGGCATCAAGTTCGGTGATTGTAATCTCTGACATAGGCTTACCTTTTAGCCAGCGTAAGTTCAAATTGTTCCAGTAAGGCGGCAATGGCCTGGTTTTTCATTTTCATGGCGGCTTTATTGACCACGAGCCGAGAACTTATGTTCATTATTAATTCTCGTGGTTCAAGATTGTTGGCGCGTAAGGTGTTGCCGGTATCGACCAGATCGACGATACAATCGGCAAGGCCAACCAGCGGCGCAAGCTCCATAGAGCCATAGAGCTTAATGATTTCAGCCTGTATGCCCTGACTGGCAAAATAGCGTTGCGCGATTTTGACGTATTTTGTGGCGACACGGATACGGCCTTTAGGCGTTGGCGCATCCTTGTGAGCTGCCGTCATTAATCTGCAACAGGCAATTTTTAAGTCCAGCGGTTCATAAAGGCTTTCGGCACCATGTTCCAAGAGTATGTCTTTTCCCGCAATACCCATATCGGCAGCGCCATATTCAACGAAGGTGGGGACATCAGTGGCACGAATGATGACGAGCTGCACATCATCACGGGTTGTTGAGAGAATCAGTTTGCGGGACGTAAGGGGATCATCAATAGGCGTGATGCCAGCCTCTTCCAAAAAAGGTAAGGCTTCTTCGTAAATCCTGCCTTTAGAAACAGCAATCGTTAGCATATATACGGCTAATTGGGGACGCGGCGGATGATCGCACCTAATTGCGAAAGTTTTTCTTCAATGTGGTCATAGCCACGATCAATATGGTAAATTCGGTCTACCCTTGTACTGCCCTCGGCGGCGAGCGCTGCTATGACCAGGCTTGCAGAAGCCCTTAAATCGGTAGCCATAACAGGTGCGGCCGTCAGCTTTTTGACACCGGTACAGATAGCCGTGTTCGATTCCAGCTTAATGTCAGCACCCATGCGTTGCAGTTCCTGTACATGCATGAAGCGGTTTTCAAAAATCGTCTCGGTGATGATGCCCATGCCGTTTGCAATCGTGTTCATGGCGATGAACTGGGCTTGCATGTCGGTTGGAAAAGCGGGATAAGGGGCAGTACGCAAAGACACCGCTTTGGGCCTGTTACCGTGCATGTCGAGAGCAATCCAGTCATCGCCCGTCGTAATTTCGGCACCTGCTTCAATTAGCTTGTCCAACACTGCGTCCAGAATATCGGGACGCGTATTTTTGAGTTTGACTTTGCCGCCCGTAATGGCGGCAGCGACCAGATAGGTACCCGTTTCTATCCTGTCAGGCAGGATGTCATAATGAATTGATTTCAAACCAAGTTTTTCGACACCTTCAATAACCAACACATCCGTACCGATTCCTGAAATTTTAGCGCCCATTTTATTCAGGAAGTGCGCCAGATCGGTGACTTCCGGTTCTCGTGCCGCATTTTCCATGATGGTCGTGCCTTCGGCCAAGACTGCCGCCATCATTAAGTTTTCTGTGCCGGTTACGGTGACTTGATCGAGGACTAAACGGCATCCTTTTAGTCTCGTGGCCTTGGCATGAATATAACCGCCTTCGACGGTAATATCTGCGCCCATTTTGATAAGCCCGTTGAGGTGGATGTCTACGGGTCGTGTACCAATGGCGCAGCCTCCAGGAAACGATACATGCGCTTCGCCGAAACGCGCCAATAACGGGCCCAATACCAGAATGGATGCCCGCATAGTCCTGACCAGCTCATAAGGTGCTTCATAGCTGTTGATAGTGCTGCTGTCCACCTCGATATTCATTTTCTCATCAACCATCAAGCGCACACCCATCCGGCCCAATAACTCCATGGTCGTGGTGATGTCGTGCAGATGAGGGATGTTTCCGACGCTGACAGGTGTTTCGGAAAGTAAGGTAGCAGCTAAAATTGGCAGCGCGGCATTTTTTGCACCGGAAATACGAATTTCGCCGCAGAGTTGTTTGCCGCCAGTAATGATTAATTTATCCATACTAAAGTTATTGTTGTTATTGTCTACCCAGACTCATTCTGCTACAGCTAGCCCGGTTTTGGCTGAAATAAAATAGCTCGACTTATCAAGTCCACTCAACTTAGCCAAGCTTAGAAGCTGCTCGGGAATATTTCTAAAGCGTAATTGTACTCTTTTACTGCGGGTATATTTTATCCATTCAATCATTAAGGCCAGTCCAGCGCTATCAGCATTGCCAACGCTACCCAAATCAATGGTGATTTGTTTGGTAGTTGTTAAAAATGCAAAGGAGCTTACGGTTTTTTTATCTATGGCAGAAAAAGTCAAGTCGCCATCGACGATAAAATGGCCTAGACCCTTATTAACGATGGTCAGTTTGCTCATTTTTTTTCTTCTGCCGATTTGAACAAGAACTGGCCGATGGCTTTTTCCAGAATGATTGCCGATTGGGTGATTTCGATCTTGCCATCTTGTTTTAAATACTCGCCAGAGCCGCCGGGTTCAAGGCTTACATATTGTTCACCCAATAATCCGGCAGTAAAGATGCTGGCTGTCGTATCATCGGGAATGGTATTGTATTTGGAATTTATCCGCATTTTAACCACGGATTCGTAAGTTTTTGGATCAAAACTGATGTTGCTGACCTGACCGATTTTAACGCCAGCCGCAGAGACTGGGGATTTAACCTTTAATCCGCCGGAATTCTCAAAACGTGCCGTAATCGTATAGCCTTCTTGTTCCGTAAAAGAACTCAAATTACTGACTTGTAAGGCAAGAAAAAATAATCCGGCAATACCAGCCGCGACAAAAAGCCCGACCAGCGTGTCCTGGGTACTGCTGTGCTGCATGTTAATCGTCTCCAAACATGAGTGCGGTCAGGATAAAATCCAGACCTAAGATACTGAAAGCGGAATTTACCACGGTGCGGGTTGTAGCTCGGCTAACGCCCTCAGAGGTCGGAATGGCATCATAGCCTTCAAATAAGGCTATCCAACTGGTCACGAAACCAAACACCAAGCTCTTGATTACACCATTGACAATGTCGTCCTGAAAATCCAGTTTTGCTTGCATTTGTGACCAATATGCACCTTCGTCGACACCTAACAAACCGGAACCGACAATCTGCCCGCCAATAATGCCGACGGCACTAAATAGCGCCGCCAGCAAGGGCATGGAGATAAACCCTGCCAGAAAGCGGGGCGATATGATGCGCTTGATTGGATCGACGGCCATCATTTCCATGCCGGATAACTGTTCTGTGGCTTTCATCAAGCCGATTTCCGCAGTTAAGGCCGAGCCTGCACGTCCAGCGAACAATAAGGCGGAAACTACGGGGCCCAATTCGCGTACCAAGGAAGCGGCAACCATAACGCCTAAGGTTTCTTCCGCGCCGAAATCAGACAGGATGTAAAAACCCTGCAAGCCCAGAACCATGCCAACAAACAAGCCAGAAATAGAAATTATCAAAAAAGATAATACGCCGACTGAATAGAGCTGATTTAGCAGCAGCCGTGGGCGGGGCAATATGTCGAAAATACCGGCGGTCGTATGTAAAAGGAAAAAAGTCGCACGTCCCAGCTTGGTAAAACTGCTAAGGGTATTCCTACCTAAATATTGAATAAAGTCCATCATGTTTAAGCGGCAATGCTAATAGCGTTTTCCAGAAGACATCAAATCGTCCTGCAAGTCTTTGGCAGGATAATGAAAATGAACCGGTCCATCGGCAGATCCATCCATAAATTGTTGCACCCATTCCGACGGCGAGCTTTGAATTTCGGAAGGAGTACCTTCACCGATTACTTTTCCGTCCGAAACCACATAAATGTAATCGGCAATCGCCGAGGTTTCATGCACATCATGGGATACGATAATGCTAGTCAGTCCTAAAGTTTCGTTTAATGACTTGATAAGATGCACCAGCACGCCTTTTGAGATCGGATCCTGTCCGGTAAACGGCTCATCATACATAATCATCATAGGATCTAATGCAATGGCCCTAGCCAAGGCAACGCGCCTGGCCATACCCCCGGAAAGCTCATTCGGCATCAGGTTTCTGGCGCCGCGCAAGCCAACCGCCTGTAATTTCATCAAAACCAACGTACGGATCATGGATTCAGGAAGATGGGTATGTTCCCGCAACGGAAAAGCCACGTTATCGTAAACATTCATATCCGTTAATAATGCGCCGCTTTGAAATAACATGCCCATGCGCTTGCGCAACACAAACAGCTCGGATCGGCGCAAGCGATGGACATTGCTCCCATCCACCGTGACAGACCCATGCGCTGGCCGCAATTGTCCGCCAATCAGCTTTAACAGGGTCGTTTTCCCGGTTCCGCTAGGCCCCATAATCGCGGTAATTTTTCCGCGCTCAAAATCCATGGACACATCGGTGAATATTTTATTGTCACCCCGCGAAAACGATAAACCCCGGACTGCGACTAGACTGTTGTGGGGACGAGCGCTATCACTCATATTCGGCAAGGACTAATAATTCGAATCGAAACAGGGTATTGTCTATGACTACTCCCTTTTGAGTCAAACATTAATCAAGAATTCATAACTGGCCGATGTTCCATTCAATGAATCCAGAACCGAGTAGTCACTGTAGCGCCTTAATAAAGATACATATTCAAGTCTTGGCAATCGTTCCATCATTCGCTCCACTCCTGTAAGGCAAGAACCGCTTAAATATGACATAATGCGAACGATTTTTGACCCTATCTCATATTGATCGAGCTTGCCCCCTTATTACAATGGTAGAAATGAAGCTTCATGACGAAAAACTGCGCGAGTTGGCTCTGGCTGTTATACAAGTGGAAACCCAGGCGGTTGCGGCACTAGCCGGACAAATAAATGATAGCTTTGTGGATGCTTGCAGGTTGATGTTTTTGTGCAAGGGGCGGGTTGTGGTGATTGGCATGGGTAAATCCGGCCATATTGCCGGCAAAATTGCAGCAACTTTGGCAAGTACCGGCACTCCGGCTTTTTTTGTGCATCCGGGCGAGGCCAGTCACGGTGACATGGGGATGATTACCAAACAGGATGTGGTTTTGGCGTTGTCAAACTCTGGTGAAACGGATGAGATAGTAAAAATCCTGCCAATTATCAAACGCTTGGCTGTGCCTTTGATCGCCATGACGGGTAATCCAAAATCGACATTGGCGACTTTTGCAACAACCCATATTAATGTCGGTGTCGAACAGGAAGCCTGCCCTTTAGGGTTAGCTCCCACGTCAAGCACCACGGCTGCTTTGGTGATGGGAGATGCGCTGGCGGTATCATTACTCGAAGCACGGGGCTTTACCAAGGATGATTTTGCCTTGTCCCATCCCGGCGGCAGTTTGGGTAAACAATTGTTGTTGCGGGTTGGCGATATTATGCACGTTGGTGTAGCGATGCCGGTGGTGCATAAATCGGCGCTCATCAGTGCAGCGTTGCTGGAAATGACCGAAAAAAAATTGGGTATGACGGCTATTGTTGAAGACGATAATCGGCTTATTGGGATTTTCACCGATGGCGATTTGCGGCGAATGTTAGCTAAAAGCCTTGATGTACGGACTACCTGTATCGTTGAAGTGATGACCCCCAATTGCACCGTCATCAAAGCAGATGCGCTGGCCGCAGAAGCGATGCAGATTATGGAACAAAAAAAAATCAATGCGTTGATTGTGGTTGACGACCAGCAACGTGCAATAGGTGCTTTGAATATGCACGATTTAATTCGTGCGGGGATCGTATGATGGCGGCAGTGGATAGCAGCCAGAAGTCAATGGCACACGTCCTGGAAAAAGCCAAAAAGCTGAAATTACTGATCCTGGATGTTGATGGTGTGCTAACCGACGGGCGGTTATTTTTCGATAACGGAGGCACGGAATACAAATGTTTCCATGCCCGTGATGGTCATGGCATCAAGTTACTGCGGCAGACTGGCGTGGAAGTGGCGGTTATCTCAGGCCGGAGTTCTAACTCAGTTGCGTTACGCATGAAAAATCTGGGGATTGAGCATGTCTATCAAGGCCATGAAAACAAACGAAGTGCCTTTACTGAATTGCTTGAGAAAACAGGCATAGCGCCAGAACACGCCGCACATATCGGCGATGATCTGCTGGATTTGCCGATTATGATGCGGGTCGGCTTGGCAATCGCCGTTAGTGATGCTAATTTCGCTGTTAAGGAAAGGGCTGATTGGTGTACAAGCTTGCCCGGTGGACTAGGCGCGGTGCGAGAAGTCTGCGATTTTATTATGCAGGCCCAGGGGAGTTTTGATAAGGTTTTGGATATCTACCTGAAATGACCCACTTCAGTGAAAAATTCATTTATGTGTTCTTGGCGGCATTGGCGTTGTTAAGCTGGTGGCTGGCGGAATATTCAGGATTGGTCGAACCAGAGAAGGTAACAGCTAAAGGCACAAATCCGGATTATTTCAGCAAAGGCTATACCCAATGGGAAATGGATGAAACCGGCAAGTTAAAGAGTAAACTGGTGGCGGAAGAGATGAACCATTATGCAGGTTATTGGGCGACTCACACGAAAAAACCGATCATGCAATTTATTAATGAAAAAACGCCGCCTTGGATAGTTGAAGCAGCTACTGGTATTTTGTCCAAAGACGGGAAGCAGCTTCAGCTGAAGGGTAAAGTCACGGTTAACCGTGCGAAGGCCGAGGGAATCAGGCAGCTTATAATACACACTTCCGATGTACTGGTTAACCCTGAAACCAGTTATGCGGAAACCAATGCCTGGGCAGAATTGATCAGTCCGCCCAATATCACCACAGGCACGGGGATGAAGCTGACGTTCAAGGAGCCTATCCATTTGGAGTTGCTTTCGAAAGTGAAGGGTAAATATGAAACTAAATAAAATAATAATAACCAGTTGTTGGGCACTATTGGTAAGTTGTTATGGTTCGGGATTATTGGCGTTGGAGAGCGATTCCGACCAACCCATCACCATTGATTCCAATACCGCGACCTACGATGATGCCACGGCCACCAGTACCTACACGGGCGATGTCATTTCTATCCAGGGCAGCATTCGGGTCAATTCGGACAAATTGGTGGTGTATTTTGTTGAAGGCGAGGCTGAAAAAATGGTGTTTACCGGAAATCGAGCAAAATTTAAACAAACGCCCAGCGAGGGGGCTAAAGATGTGACAGGGGAGGCTTTAACTGGCGAGTATTACCCTAAGAAAAATCTTCTGGTTCTCATTGAAGAAGCGACAGTTTGGCAGGGCAATGCCACGTATTCCAGTAGATTAATAGAATATGACAGCAAGCGCTCTGTAGTGAAAGCAGGTGATAAGTCTTCAGATGCCAAGCGCGTTCATGTCCTGTTGAAGCCTAAACAAAAAACGGATACTAAAAAAAATGACGACACTAGCAGCAAAGCAGCTGATAAAAACCTACAATAAACGCAATGTAGTTAATGGTGTTTCGTTACATGTCAATACCGGTGAAGTAGTCGGGTTGTTGGGGCCTAATGGCGCGGGGAAAACCACCAGTTTTTATATGATGGTGGGCCTGATCCAGGCAGATGAAGGCCAAATTTTGCTGGATTCACTGGATATAACCCATCATCCCATGCACTTGAGGGCGCGGTTGGGCGTGGGCTATTTGCCACAGGAGCCCTCGGTATTCCGCAAACTCAGCGTGGCGGATAATTTACGGGCGGTTTTGCAAATCCGTTCGGATTTGACCGAAGGCCAGATGGAGCTGATTATTGAGGAATTGCTGGAAGAATTCCATATCCCACATTTACGTAACCAAATGGCGTTGAGCCTATCCGGTGGCGAACGTCGGCGCGTTGAAATCGCCAGGGCACTGGCAAGCAATCCCCAGTTTATCTTGCTGGATGAACCCTTTGCGGGTGTCGATCCCATATCGGTCGAAGATATACAAAAAATCATACAACATCTGAAAGACAGGGGTATTGGTATACTGATTACCGAACATAATGTTCAGGAAACACTAGGCATTTGCAGCCGTGCGTATATACTTAACGAAGGACGAGTTATTGCAGAAGGCAGCACGGATTCCATCGTGGCTAATGAGGAAGTGCGTAAAGTTTATCTAGGCAAAAACTTCAAGTTATGATGCTTACACAGGGTAATGTGATGCGTTTATGAAACATTCTATAAATCTTAAGCTAGGCCAGCATTTGTCGATGACACCGCAATTGCAGCAGGCGATACGGTTGTTGCAAATGTCCACTTTAGATTTGCAGCAGGAAATTCAACAGGCGCTCGAGTCGAATATGATGCTGGAAGTGGATGAGGAAGATAGCGGCTTTCAATCCCTTGAAGCATTACCAGAAAAGAAAACTGAAAATGCCGACACAGTCACCAGCGAAGGCTCACAAACCGATATGCCCGATGAGTTACCTGTTGATTCGTCCTGGGATGATGTTTACCAGGAAGATTTCGAGGCAGGTAGCGGCACCAATAATGAAATTATAGAATTTGAAACGCAACGCGGTAACGTCTCAACGTTGCTGGATCATTTGCTCTGGCAATTGGAGCTGACCCCATTTTCCGAGCGCGATCACGACATCGCCCTGTCAATCATTGATTCCATTAACGATGAAGGTTATTTAATCAGCAGCCTTGAGGAAATTTTTCAGGGTTTGCAGGGTCAAATTGACGATTTGGATGAAGATGAGGTAAATGCAGTGTTGCACAGGGTGCAAAATTTTGATCCCTCAGGAATCGCCGGTGTTGACCTTCAGGATTGCCTTAGAATTCAATTGATGCAACTGCCCGAACAAACCCCCTACAGAAAAGAAGCGCTGACCGTAGTGACTAACTACCTGGAGTTATTGGCTAACCACGGCAGGGTAGCGCTCATGAAGGAATTATCCGCCACATCGGAACAGTTGGATAAAATCGTCTCGCTTATCAGGACACTCGATCCCAAGCCAGGATTACAGATACAACAATCGGAATCGGAATACGTAATTCCTGATGTCTATGTGACCAAACGTGGCGGCATCTGGCAGGTTAACCTCAACCCCGAGGTTGCGCCTAAATTACGTATTAATTCCGAGTATTCAGCGCTGATTAAAAAAGCCGATGACAGTAAGGACAATCAGTGCATGAAAGAACATTATCAGGAAGCCAAGTGGTTCATCAAGAGCTTGCAAGGGCGCAATGATACTCTGTTGCGGGTTGCCCGCTCTATCGTAGCCCGACAAACGGATTTTCTTGAGCATGGGGCTATTGCCATGAAGCCCATGGTGTTAAAAGTGATTGCTGAAGAATTGGAACTACATGAATCGACCATATCCAGGGTGACCACCCAAAAATATATGCATACCCCTAACGGGATTGTGGAATTCAAATATTTTTTTTCCAGCCATGTTTCAACAGACGAAGGAGGTGAGTGTTCATCCACGGCTATAAGAGCCTTTATCAAAGAGTTAGTCGGCAATGAAAATCCGGCAAAGCCATTAAGTGACAGTAAAATCGCAGATTTATTAAACGAAAAAGGCATCAACGTTGCCAGAAGAACGATTGCAAAATATCGGGAGGCGATGTTTATTTCTTCATCAAGCGAGAGAAAACGGACCTTATAAGGCTAAAGTTCATCTATAACCACTATCCCATCAGTACAGGAGTTTATTCCATGCAAGTCATAGTCACAGGCCACCATCTTGAAATTACTGATTCTTTGAGCGCCCACGTCAATTCTAGATTCGAAAAGTTAGGGCGTCATTTTGATAAAGTTACTGATGTACACGTTATATTAAGTATAGAAAAATTAATGCAAAAAGCGGAAGCCACGGTGCATATCAATGGGGCAACTGTGTTTGCGGAAGACCACCAGGAAGATATGTATTCGGCCATTGATGATATGGTCGATAAACTGGACAGACAAATTACCAGGCATAAAGAAAAAGTCGGAAATCATCGGTAATATCAAACTTAATCCAATAATAAAGTAGGGTGCAAAGTATAATTATCTTGTACTTTGCACCATTGCCCCCTCAGATTGTATGAAGTTGATTATCGTTAGCGGCCTTTCCGGTTCCGGCAAAAGCATTGCCTTGGAAACCTTGGAAGACTGCGGTTATTACTGTATCGATAACCTGCCCTTTACCCTGCTGGAAAGTTTTATTAGCCATGTCATGCTGGTTGATAAAAACACCTACGCAAAAACAGCAATAGGCATAGATGCACGAAACCAAAGCGAAAGCCTGGTCAATTTTTCTGACAGCCTGCGCCTGATCCGCAGCAAGGGAATTGATTGCGAGATTATCTTTATGCAGGCCGAAGAATCGACCTTATTGAAACGTTACAGCGAAACCCGCCGCAAACATCCGCTGACGGATTTTAATATCCCCTTAAAAGAAGCCATAAAAATTGAAAAGGAGATGCTGGTACCCATTGCCAGACATGCGAGCGTCGTTATTGATACCAGCCGAACCCATTACCATCAGCTTCGGGATCTTATTAAAGATCAAATTGGCGAGCGCGAATTCAGGCATATCTCCCTGCAATTTCAGTCGTTTGGTTATAAAAATGGTGTGCCTTTGGACGCTGATTTTGTGTTTGATGCGCGGAGCTTACCCAATCCCTATTGGATACCTGAATTAAGGGGGTTAACGGGGAAAGACCAGCCAGTTAGCGATTTTCTTAAAGGCCAGGTTCTGGTTGCGGAGCTTTTTCAAGATATTACGGATTTTTTGGAACGCTGGATTCCACGTTTTGAAGCGGAAGGCCGCAGCTATTTGACCATAGCCATTGGTTGTACCGGGGGACAACACCGTTCTGTTTATTTGGTCGATGCGCTGTCAAAGCAGTTCAAAAGCCCCACCCTCAATGTCATAGTCAGGCATCGGGAGCTAAGCTAAGGAAACCTCGATTGTAATCCTTACGACAGGACTCTCCTGAGTACAGCCCAAGGACTCAGGACGAACGGTAACGTGTTGATCCTGCTCGTGGTGAGTCGTGATCTGGTCGATCCCGTTCGTGGTGAGCTTGTCGAACCATGAGCGGGAGCGCTTACCGATGTTATCCCTAACGAATAAGGTATCCGATTTAACGCTAGTGCTAAGGCTTATTTCAACGATAGCGTTTCAACCCGGCCTTTCAACTCACAAACCAGCTTACCTTCCTTGGCTAACCAGCCGATGCCACGTTGGACATCGTTTTTGCCTAAGCCTGTTTCCGTGGTGATTTTTGTTACGCTAGACGAGCCGTTCTTTTCCAGATAATGCCAGATTTTCCCGGCCGCCGCGTCTATTTCAGTAATTGCAGTCATGGGTTTTACCTCACTATGATTTAATTAAAATTTATTAGCTTGCTGTTCAGGTAGCGTGATATTTAACTCGAGAGTTTCCTGATGATCGTTCTGCTCAAAACTAACGGATATAGAATTCCTGTCTACGTTAACGTATTTTTGAATGACTTCCAATAATTCTTTTTGTAACTGTGGCAAATAAGTGGGCTGATCTTTGGAGACTCTTTCATGTGCAACCAGGATTTGCAGCCTTTCTTTAGCTAGCGAAGCCGAGCTGGTTTTCGATGTTTTAAAGTAATCCAGTAAGCTCATTACTTACCTCCAAACAACTTGCCAAAAAAGCCTTTCTTATCATCAATAAAGCGGTGCGGCTTATTCTCCCCCAAGTAGCGGGCAACAATATCAGCATACGCTTGACCGGCATCGCTTTTTTCATCGAGAATGACCGGAATACCAGAGTTTGAAGCATTCAATACCGATTTTGATTCCGGGATTACACCCAAAAGATGCAGCGATAAAATTTCTTGCACATCATCGACACTGAGCATTTCACCCAGTTTTACGCGCTCAGGCGAATAGCGGGTAAGCAACAAATATTCTTTGATAGGCTCCTTGTTCTGCTCGGCCCGGCGGGATTTACTCGACAATATCCCCAACATGCGATCTGAGTCCCTGACTGAGGACACTTCGGGATTGGTCACCACAAAAGCGTCATCTGCAAAGTACATCGCTAAATGCGCACCCCGCTCGATTCCAGCAGGGGAGTCACAAACGATGTATTTGAAGTCCTTGGATAAGTCTTCCAAAACCTTACCGACACCTTCTTGGCTTAACGCATCTTTATCGCGGGTTTGGGAAGCAGCCAGGATATACAGCAGGTTACAGTTTTTATCTTTTATCAAAGCCTGATTAAGGCTGGCCTCACCGTTGATGACATTGATAAAGTCATAGACTACCCGGCGTTCACAGCCCATGATCAAATCCAGGTTACGTAGGCCTACATCAAAATCAATCACGGCTGTCTTGTGACCTTTTTTTGCAAGTCCCATAGCAATAGCGGCGCTGGTTGTGGTTTTGCCTACGCCCCCTTTACCTGATGTTACGACGATGATTCTTGCCAATTGATGTTCCTCCAGTGGTGCGGAATAGATTAAATTTCTTTAATGACTAAAGTCTGTTTGTCTAGGTAGATTTGCACGGGTGTGTTGCGGATGCTTGGATTAAGGTCTTCGCTGATTTTGTAGTTTCCGGCGATTGAAATAAGTTCAGCCTGAAGATCAGTACAAAAAATGCGTGCTTCGGTATTGCCTTGCACACCGGCTAAGGCGCGGCCCCGCAACGTACCGTAGACGTGAATATTGCCTTCTGCCAAAATCTCTGTACCGGCGCTCACTTGGGCAATAATTACTAAGTCACCTGCGGCATAGACGCGCTGTCCGGAGCGGATGGGTTGGGTAATGACGGTCGTACCAGTTTGTAACAGATCTTTGGTTTCTGGTTCTGGCGTTAGTGTTTTAGGCTTTTTTGCATCAATAGTCGTGCTGCTGGTATGTATGGAATGAAGAGGAATTCCCAGGGCAATTGCTTTTTCATTCTGTAGTGCGTCACCACCACGGATACCGATAGGTAACAGACCCAGTTTACGTATCACTTCAATGACCGCAACTACATCAATTTCAATGCTTTGTTTGTTTAGTTCTTGAATATCTAAGACCAGCGGAGAGTTTTTGAAAAATTCTGGTGCTAAGAGAACTTTTGCCTGAAGCTGTTGCTCAATGATGATCAGATCATTACTTGATATGACCAACACAGGTACAGAAAAAGTGCTGCTCTTGAATTCCAAAGCAGGCGGGTTATAAGGCGTTTTTTGTGCGTCTTGAGACATCCGTTCAGTCGTGTTTGGTCAATATTGTAGCAATGTTAACACTAGTCGTAGAAAAAATCATATTTCAACGACTAAAAACTTACATAAAAGGAGGCTGCTATTTGGGTTTCCCATAGCATAGCTGTGTTACCGGAAAAAGACTACTTTTCAGGACAGCGCCGCAGACTTGCAATTTGCCTTTTTTTCCTTTAACTTAGGGGCATCCGTAATGGCTAGGGGTGCTTTGAATATCGTTTCGAGGCTGAGAAATACCCTTTGAACCTGACCCCGGTTAATACCGGCGTAGGGAAGCCCAACAACTTCCCGCGCCTTGTCTTATTTTTTGGAGATAAACATGAGCGCTGTCATTAAAGATGCCTCTTACGCCGCTGAAACTGCTGTCAACAGCGTAAAAATCGATTCTTACCCTGCATCGGAAAAAATCTACGTTACAGGCAGTCGTGCCGACATACGTGTCCCTATGCGTAAAATAAGCCTATCTGATACACCTGCCCACTTCGGGACTGAAAAAAATCCGCCGCTTTATGTCTATGATACTTCAGGCGTTTATACCGATCCTAACGTAGCTGTGGATTTGAAGAAAGGTTTGGGTTCTGTCCGTGCGGCTTGGATTGCTGAAAGAAACGATACGGAAGAATTAGCTGGGCCGAGTTCTGAGTTTGGTCGTCAACGAATGGCGGATTCAGCGACTGCACATCTTCGTTTTGAGCATATCCTGAAACCACGCCGTGCGATAGCTGGGGTAAATGTATCGCAGATGCACTATGCACGGAAAGGCATTATCACGCCCGAAATGGAATTTATCGCTATCCGTGAAAATCAGAATATGGAACTGATGCGTGATTTATGGAAAGACCAACACCCTGGCAATTCTTTCGGCGCATCCATGCAAACTTCCATTACGCCGGAATTTGTCCGTGATGAAGTAGCACGAGGACGGGCGATTATTCCAGCAAATATAAACCATCCCGAATTGGAACCGATGATTATCGGACGTAACTTTCTGGTAAAAATCAACGGAAATCTGGGCAATTCTGCCGTCACTTCGTCGATTGATGAAGAAGTGGAAAAAATGCTCTGGGGCATACGCTGGGGCGGCGACACCATCATGGATTTGTCTACCGGCAAAAATATCCATGAAACTCGTGAATGGATTTTGCGCAATTCGCCCGTACCGATTGGCACTGTGCCTATTTATCAGGCTTTGGAAAAAGTTAACGGTAAAGCGGAAGAGCTAACCTGGAAAATATACCGCGACACGCTAATTGAACAGGCCGAACAAGGCGTTGATTACTTTACCATCCATGCCGGCGTACGCTTGCATCACGTCCCGTTGACCGCAAAACGCATGACCGGCATAGTCTCGCGTGGCGGTTCTATCATGGCGAAGTGGTGTTTGGCGCATCATACCGAAAGCTTCTTGTACACGCACTTTGAAGACATCTGTGAAATCATGAAAGCCTACGACGTGTCTTTTTCATTAGGTGATGGTCTGCGTCCCGGCTCTATTTATGATGCCAACGACGCGGCGCAATTCGGCGAACTGGAAACTTTGGGTGAATTGACCAAAATCGCCTGGAAACACGATGTGCAAACCATGATAGAAGGCCCAGGACACGTGCCTTTGCACATGATTAAGGTCAACATGGAGAAACAACTGGAAGAATGTGGTGAAGCGCCATTTTATACTTTAGGGCCGCTAACGACCGATATTGCCCCCGGTTATGACCATATTACCTCAGCCATCGGTGCCGCCAATATCGGCTGGTACGGCTGCGCGATGCTCTGCTACGTCACCCAAAAGGAACATTTGGGCTTACCCAACAAACAGGATGTGCGCGAAGGTATCGTCACCTACAAAATTGCCGCCCACGCCGCCGATCTTGCAAAAGGCCATCCCGGCGCACAGGCGCGTGATAACGCCATGTCTAAAGCTCGATTTGAGTTCCGCTGGGAAGATCAGTTCAATATCGGGCTTGATCCTGAAAAAGCCCGCGAATTCCACGATGAAACCTTACCAAAAGATTCGGCTAAAGTGGCGCATTTCTGCTCGATGTGCGGCCCGCATTTCTGTTCGATGAAAATCAGTCAGGATGTCCGCGACTACGCACAAGCGAAAGGGATAAAGGATGAAAAGGAAGCCCTAGCTATAGGAATGGTAGAAAAATCTAAACAATTTATTGAAGAGGGTGCGGATATTTATCACAAAGTGTGATTGATTCTACGAGTTAAGCCTTTAAACGATCACCGAAGCAACTTAGTCGCTTCGGTGATTTGATCCCTTAGTAATAAACAGGACAAGCGGCTGGCCATACTCGCCAAGTTTCGGCTGTAGCGTTTTTGGGGGGTGTAATTCCGTTCATCGAGTTCATCCAACCGTCATGGATAAATCGTCTGATAAGCAGAATAACACTTTCTTCCAAATCGTTGTCATTCAAGCCGCCAAGCTGTGTTGTCAGCATGAACACACAAACCCCGTGAATGCCGCCCAGGAAAGCTAACGCTGTTTGCCTGCGTTGGGCATGGGTTAATTCTGGAGAGAGAATTGCGAATTGCGCTTCAAATTTCCCGTAAACATTATCGATTTTCTTCTGATACCAATCTGGAGTTTCTATGCCTTCGGGCAAGTGGTGTTCAAAAACCATACTCCAACGGTTGAGGTTTTGGTTGGCGAATTTGATATAGACACCTGCCAATTCTTCCAGGCGCTGCTCCGCAGTTGGGGCTTTAACTTGCTCCATTTGTTCTGCCAAGATATCCAGCGTCCTTCCTTTGACGTGCAGGATCAAATCATCCATGCTTTCAAATACCATATAGATACTACCGACGGTATAGCCAATCTTCACTGCGATGTTACGCACCCGTAGCTGGGTCAAACCGCCTTCGACAACCAAATCTTCGGCCGCAACCAGAACCATGTTTTTTATTTGCTCTAGGGTGTGATGTCCTCTTCTTGCCATTTTCCTTTCCTCGGATTTGTAGGGTATTTTTTATTGATTTATAAAGTGCTTCTTATTTGTGCAAAACTCAAAACCTGATTTGAACAAGCGGTTGTTTCGCACAGTGTATTAAGTGCAGCATTAGCATTAACGCCGGCAATAATGCCGTCTTTTGATATTAATTTAGATTTCTGTAAAATCGTGTGAGCCTCGACCAAGGTCAGGTCGGGCTTGATCTCCAGTAATAAGGCCACCACACCAGAAACCTCAGCCGCCGCTATGGAGCTACCTGAGATAAAATCGTAGGTGCCATGTGGCAAGGTGGTGAGTACCTGATCGCCTGGAGCGGCTATGGATTCCACCAAAGAACTAGGCACTGAAGCGGCCTGCTTAATGGACTGAACAGAAATAACGTTTTTTAAGGAAGCCGGAAAATTCTCGGTCGAATTGGCAGAACCCGTGTCCGCGGCAACAACGATAATCCCTTTTGCCATTGCTTTGTTAAGCAATAAGGCCAGCAAAGGATCTTGTGGCCCGGTTAAGCTCATATTTAATACATCCACACCCGCCTTAATTGCGGTATTGACGGCCAACGCGAGGGTAAAACTGTTACAAACCGCTTCGATAGCGTCGGTTTTATCTGGCCAACAGGCTTTCAAGGCGACCAGTTTGGCATTAGGAGCTACGCCAATAATCCCTGTGGCGTTATCTCTTCTGGCAACCATTACACCGGCAACCGCTGTGCCATGTATGTCAGTTGAAAAGCTGGCGGATATATCTTTTGCGAAATTCTGGTTGTTGCTGATCTGCCCTGCTAAATCGGGATGATCCAAGTCTACCCCAGTATCTATCATTCCAATGGTGATATCCCGACCAGTAGCCATACCATGCGCTAGATTGATTTGCATTTGCTGCAAATTGGTCTGAAGCTTAAAGTAAGGATCGTTGTGAGATTGAGCCTTAGTCTTAAACACATTCATAGTTTGCACAATATCGACACGATCATCTTTTGACAAACGCTGAATGGCACTAGGCATGGAGGCTTTGTCTGCAATCCGGTAAACTGCACAATGCACCCCCACCTCAGTCATCGGCCATTCAGTCATCTTCTCCAAATCGTAATCTTCAGCAAGCTGATTGGTGATTCGCTCGCTCCAGGTAGAGCTTTGGTAATCCCCACGCTGCCTGTAAGACGTTGGGGAAGCATTGCCTTTGATACTGTTAATCGTGTTGTCAGAAAAAGCAACCAGCAATAGCCGGTCAGCATTTTTCTGCTCTAACAGACTGTAGAGATCACCTTTACTGTCAGTTGCATTTTTGCTCTCTGACGGAGCTGAAAAAACGCTCAAAGTAAGTAAAGCCAATAATAAATAAGTTTTCATCTTTATTTCTCTCTATGCGTTGAAGAAAGTAACGCATAGGCTGGTTCTGCAAAAATAACGTTGGTGTCTTTCCTTAATAAATCAACAATATCAAGAAGATGTTTTTTGGCTATGTCTCTATCTAACCGAACAGTGTAAACACCTTGGGCGGTTGGATTATCACCAATAAATCGTCCATGTACGCGTTCGAGAATTTTGCTTTGTTGTTGTTGATCAACATTTTCAGCAAACACCAGCCTAATGTCATTTGGACTTAGGGCTTCTGGTTGCGCGTTAGAAAGCGTCCTGAAATCGTTGCCCTGCTTCAAGTCAGTCTCAATATAGCGCGGCATTAGCAGAGACAATAACAAGACTGCGGCCAGCGCCAACGTTAACGCAGGACGGGATACTGAACCATTCATCCAGGCTTGTTTTTTAGCGCTGCTGAACCGTCTGATATGACCGGATGCACTGGTTTTATGTTGTTCAGGGCAAACTTGTTGGGGCAAAGATTGCAAATCCAGTGGATGACCGGAATGCAGACGCTTTTTCAGGCGAGAAAAAGAAGCCCGTTCCGCCGAGTCTAGCGAACCTTCCTGAATAACAGCCTGCGCCAATTTCTGTAACTGGATTACCTCGCGTTTACAGATAAGACAAACAGACAAATGATTCTCAACCTCTTTCAGTTCAGGGTCTTGTAGTGTTTTGTTGACATACCAAGGTAACAACTGAGAAAGTTCTTGATGTGCAGAGTAAGATTTTATAGATATGTTTTTCATCGTGAACTCCTGAGCTTTCAGTTTGTGTAAGACGAACTGTCGTTCGTTGAGGCTAAGATCACTGCCAGATTTTTACGGGCATGGTGCATTCGGGTTTTTACAGTATTTTCAGGGCAGTCCATGATGGCCGCAATTTCACTGTAATGAAGGCCTTCATAATAGGTAAGTTCTATGACCGCCCTATGTTCAGGTGATAATTGACCCAGCGCAGAGGCCAACCAGTCGTCGAACTCTAGCTGACCAAACTCTGCATCTTGTTTACCGAGCCAGGAGCTATCCTCGTCGATGTCATCTAGTGATATTTCTTCAGGGCGATCAGCATTACGCACAGCTTGCCTAGCCTTGTTAAAGGCGATGCCAAAAATCCAAGTGGAGGGTTTATATTGTTTATCGTAGCTCGCCGCTCTCTCCCAAACGACGTACATGACATCGTTAATGATTTCATCAATCAGCTCTTCGCGCCTAGTAACACGCGCAATAAACCGGAATAAACGGACATAGTAATGATGATAAAGCTGCTCAAGCGCGTACTCATCCGCATTGCAGAGTCGCGCTATTAAATCGGCATCGCGCATTTGCTGACCATTTTGTTGTGTACTCAATGGCGTACCCGCAAAAGATTGTGTCATTACAGCATGAGCCTTCAATTAAACATAGACCACAAAAATTAACTTTATACGTTAATTCCAAAAAATCAATGAAAGGTTCAATTGAACGTACATTAAAAAATATTAAGTTTTTACGTCGGTCAATATTTTTTTATGGCTGAAGGCATGATTGGTTAAATCGGCGTACTCATAAAACACTAGAATGCGTTAAGAATCAAATGATTGGCAACGCTTATGACCGGAATAGGTATTTTTTAGATTAAAGTGATAATTTTTTACATCATGACAAAGGTATGATTTTAAACCCCTCCCCGGTTTTTTCACAAAAAAAAGAAAGAATCTGTTTCAACTTTGTAGTGGATGCTTAATACAATCCGTGGCTTTTTGAGGATGAACGGGATTAAACGTTTTTAAGTTATTGTAATATTTAAACAACTTAATTACTTGGCGGCAATTGCTTGGGCTTTAGTGACTTTACAGATTGTACGAACCTCACCCATGTGCGCATTCGTCCCGGCTCTGCGAATGATGCCTACAACCCTCCTTTCTTTAAATTAAGTCTTGTGGGATTGGGGTCGTGCCACGAGCAACAACGGCTGAGCCACTATCGACTTTAAAGCCAACCATTAGTGAAATGACTTAAGGAATCTCTGAATAAGTCCTTCGACAGGCTCAGGACGAACGGTAACTCGTTGATTCCGTTCGTGGTGAGCTTGTCGAACCATGACCGGAATCAACATGTTCAGAGATTCCTTAACTTGGTAAGGATTTCACAATACCAGATTTTGGGTAGAGGATAAGTAATTCCACTAAATACAATACACCACAAGTTATTTTTGAAGGGCTTTTTTGTCTGCCAGACAGATAATTAGCGGTTTTAAGTGACAACACTTGATGCCTGCCAGATATTTAGCAGGCGCGTTATAATGGCTGACAAGTTACCCTTCTGAAAGAGTATTCTCATGCCAGAAAACCCAACAACTGCTCTTGATCCAGAAAAAAAGCAACGCCTATTATCCATTTTTGGGCAGTTGTTACCGCTGGTAGACAGCCTTGCCGACAAGCTGCGGTTATTATGGATCCTAGGCTTGCTGGTGGCGGCCTGGTTGGTTGTCTGGTGTTACTTTTTGAAACATTATTCCTTGGGAATCGCCGCAACTGTAGGTATTGCTGCGTTTTTACCAACATTGATCCTAGCAAGATTCTGGTGGGCATTGGAAGAACTCAAAAGTCTGCCTGACATCGCGGGTCACATGGTGGGCGATGCCAAAACTGAAGTCTATGAATCGGGGCAAAATATCCGTGCTGGCAAAGCTCCGAAGCTAGGTTTTTTTAGCGCGGGTAAGAGTCTTTGGTCGGTTGGGGCGATGGCTTCCGAGGCGCGTGAATTGGTGGGTTCTTACATTAGTGTAACGACACTGGTTACCCGTTCATGCTGGTCTTGGGTGTATTGTCGCTAGTGGGCGTGTTTTTGTTGTTATTGGTTGGCATTGTGCTGGCATTTTTTGCTTTTTGACATTCAGCCCGTTGTGCAGGGCTGCCGTCATGGCCTAGTATTCTGTCGGATGCGGTATAATTGCCCTGAAGTTCATGCCATTAATTTATTCTAAGAACCACCTTATGCAAATAATCGCCATTTACCCTGGCACTTTTGACCCTATCACTAACGGCCACCTCGATTTAGTTGCACGGGCCTCCCGGCTTTTTCATAAAGTCATTATCGCTGTTGCTGATAATGCGGGAAAAGCGCCGTTGTTTTCCCTGGAAGAACGGGTAAGCTTGGCTAAACAAGCGACTTCAAGCCATACCAATGTGGATGTCATCGGGTTTGGTAATCTGTTGGTGAATTGTGCGAGACAGCACGGGGCGACTGTTATTTTGAGAGGGCTTAGGGCGGTATCGGATTTTGAGTACGAATTTCAAATGGCAGGCATGAACCGCAACCTTGCACCGGAATTGGAAACCATGTTTTTAACCCCGCCAGAGCAATATACCTTTATTTCGTCGAGCGTGATTAAGTCCATTGCCCAGTTGCATGGCGATATTTCCTCTTTCGTTCCAGAGATTGTTTACCAGCAGCTACTTAAAAAGTTTAACCAGGGTTAAGTATGTCTTTGATAATTTATGATGAATGTATCAACTGCGATGTCTGCGAGCCGGAATGCCCCAATGGGGCTATTTCTCAAGGCGAAGAGATTTACGTCATCAATCCCGCTTTGTGTACCGAATGCGTTGGACATTACGACCTGCCGCAATGTGTAGAAGTTTGCCCTGTCGATTGCATCACCAAAGACCCGAATTACGTTGAGAATCAGGAAACTTTGTATCAGAAATATTTGAAGTTAACGCAAAAGAATCTTCCTGGTTAGCGACAATCTTCAGTCATACTCAGCCAAACATCGGAAAACATTGTATGGACAATACCTCCAAATATTTAACTCGAATTAAAAACCCTGATTATGCAAAACCGAATGGCTTTTTTCATTCGCTTTGTGCGTGGATCATTTTCCTACTTACCTGTTGCAATTCCGTCAGTTTCGCTGCAAAACCTCCTCCAGTAGCAAAACCATCCTTAAACGACATCGAGCATATTATTGTAATCTATGCCGAAAACCGCAGTTTTGATAATCTCTATGGCTTGTTTCCAGGAGCGAATGGCATCAAGCAGGCATCGAAAGAGCAATATACCCAAGTTGACCACGATGGTAAACCGTTCAAGGAATTACCACCCATTTGGGCTAGCGAGGCAGATAAGCCACCGCAGGCTGAACGCCTGCCAAATAAGCCGTTCCAAATTGATAAGCCCTCCTTGAATTTACCGTTGTCTGCCAGGACGCGAGACCTGGTGCACCGTTATTATCAAAATATCGAACAAATCAACGGCGGTAAAAACAACCAGTTCGCCGCTATTTCCGATGCCGGTGGGCTGGTCATGGGCTATTACGATGGCTCAAAACTGCCGCTGTGGAGATGGGCGCAGGACTACGTGCTTGCCGATAACTTTTTCATGGGCGCATTTGGCGGCTCTTTCCTGAATCACCAATGGCTGGTGTGCGCTTGCACCCCGCGCGACCTATCAGCACCGAAAGACCAACATATATCCCTGGATGAGCGAGGCCTGCTTAAACGGAAGCCAGATTCCCCACCATCGGCCATGTATGGCGCACCCAAGTTTGACGAAGGAGACTTACCTTTTACACCGGACGGCTATGTGATCGGCCCTATGCAACCACCTTACCAACCATCAAAAATACCTCCTGCACCTGGTGGGGATCAACGGTTTGCCGATCCTGATAAGCAGCCCTTGCCACCGCTGACAACAAAAACAATTGGCGATACCCTGTCAGCCAAAAATGTCGCATGGGTATGGTATGCAGGTGCATGGAAACAAGCTTTAGCAGATGGTATGCAGACATCTGATGTTAAACGTACCGTGCTTAATACGAACAAACCCGGAACAATCAACTTCCAGGCACACCACCAGCCATTTAACTATTATGCCCGATTTGCGCCCGGCACTGTTGATCGGGAGCTGCATCTACAGGATGGCGAAGATTTTCTACAGGCAATAGAAAAAGGTACGCTGCCGCAAGTCGCCTTTTATAAGCCAACTGGGCAATTTAATGAGCATCCCGGCTACACCGATGTGCTGTCCGGCGACCAACACATAGACGGGATACTCAATAAAATCAAACAAAGCCCGATTTGGCCGAAAACCGTTGTAATTATCACTTACGATGAAAACGGCGGATTTTGGGATCATGTCGCGCCGCCCAAGGGAGACCGTTGGGGACCAGCCACACGCATACCGACAATTATTATCTCGCCTTTTGCCAAACGGCATTTTATTGACCACAGTTCATACGATACCACTTCGATTATCAAATTTATTACGCGGCGGTTTGAATTAGAACCCTTGCCAGGGGTGCGTGTTAATGCGGGTGATTTGTTGAATGCGTTTGATCTCCAATTGGAAGACAACACATTGGGAGCTGATTCAAAAGTTACCGAGACAGTTAGCACATTACCTGTCACCAAGAGTGCGAAGGATAAAAAATTACATAGCAAATCAAAACATTAAAAATTACGAATTCTCTGTGGCTATTGGATTTTATGTTTAAAACGCACACAATCTCTACCGTGTCTAAACCTACGATAAATTCAGGATGACAAGGCTTAAAAGATATATAGCATTCAGCATCCTATTCGCTTTATTTTGGACGGCACAGGTCTATGCAAATAGCCCTAAGGTTGCCATTGCCTCCGCCCATCCTTTGGCTACTGAAGCAGGGTTTGAAGTTATCGGCAAGGGTGGCAATGTGTTTGATGCGGCGGTAGCGGTCAGCGCGGCGTTGGCGGTGGTTGAGCCATCAGGTTCAGGTCTGGGCGGCGGAGGTTACTGGTTATTGCACCGGGCAAAAGACCACGTTGAAACCCTGATTGATGGCCGTGAAAAAGCGCCATTAGCCGCGCACAAAGATATGTTCCTGGATAAAGCCGGTAAAGTGATACCGAAATTATCCTTGGATGGCGCGTTAGCGGCTGCAATTCCGGGTCTGCCAGCCGCACTGGTGCATTTATCGGAGAAATATGGCCGATTGTCACTGGCAGAAAGTTTAGCACCAGCTATCCGCTATGCCCAAAATGGTTTCGCCATTACTGAGCGGCACAGAAGAATGCTCACTTCTCGCGCCGATGTGCTCCAAAAAGATCGCCATACAGCAACCATTTTTTTATCTCATGGCACAGTGCCCAAACCGTTCGCAATACTCAAACAGCCCGAGCTGGCAGATACGTTAAAACAACTGGCTAAATCGGGCAGGGATGGATTTTACAGCGGTAAGGTCGCCGAAAAATTGGTGAATGGTGTACGAAAATTTGGGGGGATATGGAGCCAACAAGACCTAGCCGCTTATCAAGTTGTCGAGCGCAAACCTGTTAAGGGAAACTATCAAGGCATAACCATCACCAGCACGCCGCCATCATCATCCGGTGGTATTGTATTGCTTGAAGCCTTGAATATTCTGTCAGGATTCAACTTGCAAAAAACCGATGAAATAACCCGCAAGCATCTTATCGTTGAAGCCATGCGCCACGCTTACCATGACCGCGCCTTGTATCTCGGCGATGCTGATTTTATCGACATTCCAATCAAACGCTTGCTTAGTGAGGATTATGCCGCAGGTTTGCGTAGCGCTATTAGACCAGACAAAGCCTTGCCCAGCGGCTTTTTATCTGGTGACCTGCCAGACCAAAACCAAGGAATCCAAACTACACATTTTTCGATTATTGACGAAGAAGGCAACCGGGTTGCTGCTACCCTTAGTATTAACATGCCGTTCGGCTCAGGCTTTGCGCCAGAAGGCACTGGTGTGTTGCTCAATGATGAAATGGATGATTTTGCCAGCCTACCTGGGGTCATGAACGGTTATGGGCTGGTGGGCGGCGCAGCTAACTCGATTGCTCCAGGGAAACGAATGTTGTCCAGCATGACACCGACTTTTCTTGAAACGCCTGATCGTATCACCGTATTAGGTACGCCCGGAGGTAGTCGCATTATCTCGATGGTTTTGCTAGGAATTCTGGATTTTACCAAAGGCAACAACCCTGATTCCTGGGTAAGCGTTCCTCGTTTTCATCACCAATTCATGCCTGATGTTATCGAATATGAGGAAGCTGCATTTTCTCAAAATGAAATTACAAAGTTATCAATATTGGGGCATCATTTAAAAGAGACCAAACGCCAATATGGCGATATGCAAGCCGTTCAGTTAGATAAATTCAAGAAGAAATTAACCGCCGCCAGTGATCCGCGCGGCGAAGGTAAAGCGTGGGTAAGCCCTTAGTGGATAACCCAGAAATCAACCTTTGGCAAGGAGACATTGCCGCAACGGAAGCAGATTACCCCTATTATTGGCGCATTCTCGACCAATCCGAACAGCAACATGCTAGTGCGTTTAAAAAGAATGATGCAATGCACAAACGCTATGTGGAGATACATGCCCGCCTTAGAATTTTTCTAAGTAATGCCACCAATGCGGCACCCGAACAGCTTCGCATTCATAAGGCCGAGTATGGCAAACCTTATCTCGCTGATTACCCCGATCTGGCTTTCAATTTATCGCATACGGCCAATAAGATGGTGGTAGCAATCGCTTATCACTGCGAGCTAGGCGTGGATATTGAACAGTGCAAACCAAGGAAAAACTTAGCTGCGTTGGTAGATAAGTGTTTTGCAGAAGAAGAAAAAAACTACTGGCAACAACTACCTGAAGCCCAACAAACACTAGCCTTCTACCACTTCTGGACGCGCAAAGAAGCCTTTATAAAGGCAACGGGCAGGGGCATCGCGTTAGGGTTGAAGCAGTGTGTCATCAATCCTGAAAATCCAAACGAATTGTTAAGAATCCCAGATGGCTATGGAGAGGCTACTAGTGAATGGCTTATTCAGGATATTGATTTTGGCGAGTCTATTTGTGGGGCAGTGGTTTCAAAAACCAAGAATAAGTAATCAAACTAAAGTTTTCAAGCATTTTTAATGACAAATCGGAGTACAAACCTAGGTTTGCACTCCTAAACACTTACTGAAAACTTATGCTTTGGTACTTATATAATCAAGCCGCCGTTTCTTTTGGCCCTTGCACATCGGCGGGATCGCCTTCATAAGGCGTGGCGTATTTACAATCTTTTTGTGGGCAGACTTTTTCCACGCCACGAGTTTTGGTTTCCTTGACTACCAGAACGGGCCAATGGCATTCAGGGCAGCTATCATTTATCGGCGCGTTCCAGAGTGCGTAATTGCATTTGGGATATTCGGAACAAGAATAAAACACTTTGCTATTACGCGATTTGCGCTTGAGGATACTGCCTTTTTTGCACTGGGGGCATTCGACACGCGTATCCTGCGGTTTTTCCAATGGTTCAATGTGTTTGCACTTCGGATAAGCGCTGCATCCGATAAATTTGCCATACTTACCGACTTTAAATACCAAAGGTGATTCACAGCTAGGGCAAACCCGACCTTCGACAGTTTCCGGCGCAGTACTTGTGGCGGCATCATCATTCAAGTTGCGTGTGTACGAGCATTCCGGGTAGTTGGTGCAACCGATAAAGCGCCCGTTTCGTCCCAAACGAATAGATAAGGGGCTATTACAGAGAGGACATTGTTCATCAATCGCTTCCTGGGTGACATCCTTGCGCTGGACTTGTTCTTCCTTTTCTATAATCAAGTTGCTGAACGGCTTCCAGAACTTGGTCATGAGCGGAATCCAGTCCTGCTCACCGCGTGATACCGCATCCAGTTCATCTTCCAGATTGGCGGTAAAGTCGTAGTCTACGTATTTGGTGAAGTGCTCGGTCAGGAATTTGTTAACGATCCTGCCAACATCGGTCGGATAGAAGCGTTTGCTTTCCAGGGTGACGTATTCGCGGTTCTGCAAGGTCGATATAATTGAGGCATAGGTGGACGGGCGACCTATGCCGTGTTCTTCCAGCGATTTGACCAAGCTGGCTTCGCCGTAACGTGGCGGCGGTTCGGTAAAATGTTGTCCGGCGATGATGTCATTGAGTTTGACGGGACGTCCTTCCTCCATAGCCGGCAAAAAGCTTTCCTTATCGTCGCTTTCTTTGGTGTCATCTTTTCCTTCCAGATAGACTGCCATGAATCCGGGCTTGGCAATGCTGGAACCCGTTGCCCTGAACACATGTTTGTCATCCTCTCCACACGTTAAGTCAACGGCAACCAGATTCAGCGTGGCATGTATCATCTGACAGGCGATGGAGCGCTTCCAGATTAAATCGTAAAGTTTGAACTGTTCCACGCTGAGGTGGGCTTTAAGCTGACTAGGCAGATAACGTGGGTATGTAGGACGGATAGCTTCATGCGCTTCCTGGGCGTTTTTTGACTTGGTTTTAAATATCCGTGGCTCGCTAGGGACGTTATCAGCCCCGTAGGTTTCTGCAATCAAGGCGCGTATTTCTTGCACGGCATCCACGGACAGGTTCACGGAATCGGTACGCATATAGGTAATCAAGCCAGCCGTTTCTCCACCTATATCAATGCCTTCATACAGTTGCTGGGCGACCATCATGGTGCGCTTGGTGGTGAAGCCGAGCTTGCGCGAGGCTTCCTGTTGCAAGGTCGAAGTAATGAACGGCGGGGCAGGATTGCGGTTTTGCTGCTTTTTTTCCAGCTTGCTGACGACTAATTGACCATCGGCGGTATCCAGTAAAGTCTGCTTGGTTTTTTCTGCTAAGTCGGCAGCGGTAATGCTGAATTGGTTGAGTTTTTCGCCGTTAAAATGCGTCAGTTTTGCCTTAAAAGCCTGTTCCTGGGCGGTCAGTGCGGCATCAATCGTCCAGTATTCGCGGGTTTTAAAAGCTTCAATTTCCAGTTCGCGCTCGACGATCATACGCAAAGCCGGGCTTTGTACACGGCCTGCGGACAAGCCCCGGCGTATCTTTTTCCACAACAATGGCGATAGCTTGAAGCCGACCAGATAGTCCAAAGCCCTGCGTGCCTGCTGGGCATTGATTAGATTGATGGCAAGTTCTGCCGGATTAGCGATGGCCTCGGTGACGGCTTTTTTGGTGATTTCATGAAACACGACCCGATGCACCGGTTTGTTTTTTAAAAGGTTCTTTTCCTTGAGTAGTTCGTACAAATGCCAGGAAATGGCTTCCCCTTCGCGGTCAGGGTCGGTGGCAAGATAGAGGACATCGGCCGATTTAAGCGCCTTGCTGATGGTTTGTACGTGTTTCTGGTTACGTTCAATAACCTCGTATTTCATGGCAAAATTGTTATCGGGATCGACTGCGCCCTCTTTGGGGATCAGGTCGCGGACATGACCATACGAAGCCAACACATGGAAGTCTTTGCCTAAATACTTCTCAATGGTTTTAGCTTTGGCCGGGGACTCTACAATAACGAGGTTCTTGCTCATTCAATCAAAAATGCAAGCGGGGTGGATGGGTTCAATTCAAGTAAGTGGGCACGAGGTCGTAGACTATATCTTCCATTCTGGAAAAGGCAATTTCTTCGTCCGGTTGGCTAAGTAACACCAACATCACAATCCACTTGAGTTTTTCGATGGAGAGTTCTTCATCTTCCAGTGCCAGCGCCCGGTCAATGACCACTTCCCGATTGGCGGAATTTAAAATGCCGTTACGCTCAAGAAACATAAGCAGGTCGCGGCACTCAAGATCCAGCTTGGCTTTTTCTTCATTGCTGAATATGCGGAAAGAAGTGGCTATGGTGGGCCGTATTCCGCGTTGCAAGCTGAGTGACTCCAGCCAAACAAAAGCTTTATTGACCTCAAGCTGTTCAAAACCCGCTGCCAATAATTCTGTCCTGACGCTGTCACTGTCTGGAAGAATCTCAAGTTCATCTTCCATATAGTGTTCAAAAAGGTACATCAGGACATCAAAAATTGTTTCTTTCATAGGTTCAATCGGTTTATTTCAAACGGGTATAGCTACCGCCAGCGTTCGCCTCTACGTATCCAGATAGCTCCAAGATCAATAACATGGACGAGATGACTTCAACTGAAGTTCCTGACTCTTCAACCAATTTGTCGATAGCTGTTGGGCTGAACATGACGCGATTCAATAGTGTTTGTTGCTCCAGGTCAAGCGTTGATTGCAATATTGTGGCTTGAATATATTCATCTTGTTGAATATATTGATTAAATTCTTCAAGTATATCCTGGGTGGTTTCGACCAGTTTAGCGCCTTCCCGGATCAGCGCATTGCAACCTCGCGCCAATGGGTTATGGATGGAACCTGGAATGGCAAAGACTTCGCGGTTTTGTTCCAAAGCCATGCGTGCGGTAATCAAAGAGCCACTTTGTTTGGCGGCTTCAACAACCAGCAAGCCTTGGCACAGCCCACTGATGATACGGTTACGTCTTGGGAAGTGGTTGGCTTTCGCCAAGGTTCCGGGAGGAAATTCGGAAACCATCGCACCAGTATTGACAATTTCGGTCGCCAGATCAATATGTCGTGCCGGATAAACGCGATCCAGCCCGGTTCCTGCTACTGCTATGGTATAGCCTTTGGCAGTAAGCGCACCTTGATGGCTGGCGGCATCAATTCCTAGCGCCAAACCGCTGGTAATGACAAAGCCATAGCGGCTCAAAGTTTTGGCAAAAGCAGCGGCCGTCTCCAACCCTAATGTCGATGGATTACGGCTACCGACGATGGCAATCTGAGGAAACGATAATAGTTCGGGATTGCCTCGTACAAACAGGACTGGCGGTGGGTCGGAAATTTCCTTAAGTAACGCCGGGTAATTGCTATCAGCCAGCGTGATGACGGAATTATTTTTTTGTTCCAACCAGACAAGGTCAGAGTCAACAATCGACCAGTCAGGATTTTTAATGGCCTGGACGATGTCGCTTTTCAGGCCTAAAGCTGAAAGTGCGGCAGTAGATTCTGCAAATAGCTGAGGTGGAGTGTGAGTTTCAAGCAGCTTAAGGAAAGTCCTGCCGCCAACGCCTGGCGTGCGCAATAGCGCAAGCCAGTATTTGATGTGGTTGTTATCTGCTTGGGTGGATGTATTCAGGGAGTTTGGACTTTATCTAGGACATGAACCGCTTGCGAGGCTTTCATGACCAACGCGTAACTCACGCGTTCGAACGGACGAAAAACCATCAATGTCCCCGCTTTTTCATCGGGTAACTTCACTTCATCGTTCTTGATCGTACTGTAAGTATCCCTGGCAATCCTGCCGCGTTTAAAAATATCAAGTTCATGGCCGGGCAGTAAACCATCCTGAGTGCCTTTATCAATCACGACCACATTATATTTGCCAATCTGGTTTACGCCATTGAGTACGTAGAGAATGCTGCCCTTAATACTTTCTTCAGGTGGCCTGGGGAAATAATTTAAAGTGAACTGTTCCTCAGCCTTAGGCATAAGACGGTCACCGATAATGATTTCACTGATTGATTTGTCGATAACTATCGTTGCCGGATCGCCTTCCTGCACTAGGGTTGTGTCGGCGATGTATTTGGCTTCATAACCTAAGATCTCCCCGGTTTCAGGACTCTTAAAGGTAGTGCCGGCCCGGTAGAGGGTGTAAGTCATGCTTTGCGGCGCAATAATGGAGCGCACATAAAGTTTGTCGCCCGTTGCTGCAATCAGATGTTCGCCAGCAAAATCGACCACATAAGGTGCAGCATTGAGTTCGTTGACACTAACAACTTTGGGTGAAGTCAGGTATTTGGCGATGGTTTCCGTAGGGATCAACCGGATGGCCTCTTTCTGGCTGGTTTCGCGTATGCAAGGCGACAGTTTGCCATTTTCCGCCATCGCAAAGCTGGTGCGCCCATTATGGATGTCCTCTTCGCTAATCACACAGGTATCGCTGGATGGGATACGGCCAGTATCCCGATAAGATTCGCTCCCCCTGGAGAAACTCAATCTGGGTTTACCATCGACGACCGAAAAGTAAACGGTATCGCCGGGATAGATAAGGTGCGGGTTTTTAATCTGGGAGTTGTAACTCCAAAGTTGTGGCCACTGCGTAGGATGATTTAAAAATTTTCCTGAAATGTCCCACAGGGTATCGCCTTCAACAACGGTGTATTGGTTGGGATGGGATGGATTGATTGATAATTCACCTGCTTCGTTAGCCCACAATGACGTGGTAACGAAAAAAGAAACTATTAATCCTAAAAGTGTTCGAAAAACCATAGTTTATTCCTGTGGTGGCTTTTTTATCATTATGAATTCAAAGTCTAGATGAATTCATATAGAATTCCAGTATTCCTTAAATTATAGTGGAGAGTTTGTTGAGTGTTCTAACTATTCTTGAATTTCCTGACGAACGATTGCGTAAAAAAGCAGTTGAAGTTCAAGCCGTCGATGGAAAAATCAAAAAACTGGTCGATGACATGCTGGAAACTATGTATCTGGCGAAAGGGATCGGCTTGGCCGCAACCCAGGTCAATGTCCACCAGCGCATTGTCGTCATTGATGTTAGTGAAGAGAAAGATAAACCTTTGTGTTTGATTAATCCAGAAATTATTGCGAAAGATGGCGTAGAAGAGTCCGAAGAAGGCTGTTTGTCGGTGCCCGGTTTTTTTGAAACGGTCAAACGCGCCGAACGCATCAAGGTCAAGGCACTTAACAAGGACGGTCAGCCGTTTGAGTTTGAGGCCGATGCTTTGCTTGCCGTGTGTGTGCAACACGAGTTGGATCATCTGGAAGGAAAGTTGTTTGTGGATTATATCTCTGCCCTCAAACGGCAGCGGATCAAGAAAAAACTGGAGAAAATCCACAAACTGGAACAAAGCTGAAGTGCGGATCATTTTTGCAGGTACGCCCGATTTCGCCGTTCCCAGCTTGCATGTGTTGCTAGCATCCAAACATGAGGTCTGCGCGGTCTATACACAACCTGACCGGCCTGCTGGACGGGGTCGCAAGCTGCAGCCCAGCCCGGTGAAAGTACTGGCTTTAAGCGCGGGAATTTCGGTATTTCAGCCAATTAGCCTGAAGCCAGAAGCTGATTTGCAGCACATGCGCGATTTGAACCCTGACCTTATGGTTGTGGTGGCTTATGGGATGATATTACCGCAAGCCGCCCTGGATATACCGAAATTCGGATGCATCAATGTCCATGGCTCACTGTTGCCGCGCTGGCGCGGCGCGGCTCCCATTCAGCGAGCTTTGATGGTGGGTGACGAAAAAACTGGCGTTACTATTATGCGGATCATTCATAAACTGGATGCTGGCGATATGCTGCATAAGGAAGAATGTATGATTACAGCACAAGATACCTCCGGTGATTTGTACGATAAACTGGCTGCTTTAGGCGCTGTTGGATTGGAAAAGGTGCTTGCACAACTTGAATCTGGCACGGTAACCGCTCAAAAACAGGATGAAAATCTAGTCACTTACGCGGAAAAACTGAGCAAAAGTGAAGCCTTTCTGGATTGGACACAATCAGCGGAACAATTGGCGAGGAACGTAAGGGGACTCAATCCTTGGCCGGTAGCACAAACTCTTTATGAAGATAAGATTTTAAGAATTTGGCAAGCCGAACCGTTGGCATCCGATTTCAAAGCTGATCCCGGTACGGTCATCTGCACCAACAAAACCCTGGGCGTAGCAACCGGCGACGGCTTGTTACGTTTGCATGAAGTCCAACTGCCCGGAGGAAAACGAATGCCTATTCAGGCTTTTTTGAACGCGCATCACGCGCATGGAGTAAAACTCGGTTGACTACATTTTGAATACTCGATGGATTGCTGCCCGTGTCATAACACGGGTACTGCAAGATGGGCAGTCGTTGACATCGGCGCTGGATAATGCGCTTAAGGCAGTTGAATCTGCCCAGGACAAAGCCTTTGTGCAAGCTATTTGTTATGGTGTGTGCCGAACTTATCACCGCTTGGACTTCATCTTAAACGCATTGATTGATAAGCCGTTAAAATCGCTAGAGGTAAAATCGCTGATATTAATTGGCTTATATCAGCTAGGCCATATGCGGGTAAAACCACATGCGGCGGTCTCGGAAACCGTACAGGCGGCGCGTAAAATAGCCTGGGCTAAAGCATTGATTAATGCGGTACTCAGAGGCTATTTGAGGAAGCAGGACGAGCTTGAGCAACAGGCCGAGAAGGTCAAAACAGCGGCTTTAAGCCACCCTGACTGGTTGATTAAACAACTTGAACACGATTGGCCTGAGCAAGCCGAAACCCTATTGTTTGAAAACAACCAGCCGCCACCGATGGCTTTGCGTGTGAATCTGGCAAAAACCTCACGGGATAGTTATCTCCAGTTGTTATTGGAACAAAATTTATCAGCAAAAACTGTTACCTTTACATCTACTGGAATTATTCTGGATAAACCCGTGCCGATTGAAGCCTTACCCGGTTTTGCGGATGGTTGGGTTTCGGTGCAAGACAGCGCGGCGCAATTGGCAGCAGAATTGCTAGCCTTGCAGCCTGGACAACGGGTTTTGGATGTCTGTGCCGCCCCCGGTGGAAAAACCTCGCATATGCTGGAACAGCAACCCGATGTAAGTGAATTGGTCGCGGTCGATATTGATGAAAATAGGATGTTGCGGGTGGGTGAAAATCTTCGCCGTTTAAATCTGCAAGCAACGCTAGTCGTCGCCGATGCAGCCAAAACTGACGATTGGTGGGATGGTAAACCGTTCGACCGGATTTTGTTGGATGCACCTTGTTCGGCAACAGGGGTGATTCGCCGTCACCCGGACATCAAGTTATTAAGAAGGGATACTGATATTGCCTCACTAACGGCACTGCAAAAAACCATTCTAACGTCGATTTGGCCCTTGTTAGCACCCGGTGGAACGCTTCTGTATGCGACTTGCTCGGTGTTAAAGCAAGAAAACGAGGGGCAGATACAAGATTTTTTATCAGCACATGAAGATGCTATCGAATTACCAATCACGACTGACGGATGGGGTATACCATGTGGCTGTGGGCGACAAATTTTGACGGGTGAATCCTCAATGGATGGCTTCTATTATGCGCGTATCGTTAAGCAATAAAACGGCAACTTTGCTGTATTTATTATTGTCACTGATCCCCACATCAGCTTATCCGAACGAAACTGGGGTTAGAGTAATAAGCGCCGAAACCGCTTTGCTGGGTGACGATTATGTGCTGACTGCCGACATTAACTATCACTTGAGTGAAAAAGCCATAGAGGCATTAAATAATGGCGTATCCCTGTTCTGGACTTACCAATTTAAAGTACAGGAACACCGCGAATATTTATGGGATAACACACTGCTTGAAAAAAGTTTCCGTTACCGTATCCAGTATCATGCCTTATTGAAGATGTACCGGGTCAGCAACGAAAGCAACGGTGCTGTGAATAATTTCTCCACGCTTCAGGCGGCATTGGATTTGTTATCGACACTGCGGGACTATCGGCTCATAGAAAAGACCAAAATTACCGACAAAGAAACGTATATTGCCGGAATGAAAATTACCTTCGAGCGAGACGCGTTGCCGCTACCCCTGCGTCCTGTCGCGTATATGAATCCACAATGGTATTTATCCAGTGACTGGTATTTATGGCCGTTAAAAAAATAAAACTGCCTATCTGGGTCTCTGTAGCCATATTGTTTGGCTTGATCCTGCTATCTTTGCAATTGATGAGTTCAGCCCAACAGGAATCATCAAAATTGAGTGCAATGTCTTCATGGCTTTTGCTGATAAATGCCTTGGGCTCTGTGGTTTTGTTGGGCTTGGTCGGGGCTAATATTTACGCCTTAGTCCGGCAATTAAAAAAACGCGAAGCTGGCTCAAAGCTGACCACCCGGATGGTGTCGTTGTTTGTGCTGCTCGCTTTGGCTCCGGCAGCTATCGTATTTTATTTTTCTATGCAATTCCTGCATCAAGGGATTGATAGCTGGTTTAACGTAGAAATAGACAGGGCGATGGAAGACGCACTGGAGCTCAGTCAGGCCTCGCTGGATCAGAGAATGCGTTGGCATCTAAGACAAACCCAGCAATTGGCCGAGAACCTGGATTATTCAACCGAAGCAATGGCAACCTTGGAAATAGAAAACTTGCTTATACTTTCGGGCGCTTCTGAGGTTACGCTTTTTTCAAAACAAGGACGTATTATTGCTTCTAGCAGCATTAATCCCGGCGATATATTGCCCAGCTTACCCGATGAGAATATTCGCTTACAACTACAGCACAGATCTGATTACGTGGCTTTAGCGCCGGTTAGGGAAGATCAATTGATGATCCGGGCTATTGTCGTCATCAAAGGCCAAGAGCCGCAATATTTGCAGGCACTTTATCCTGTTCCGGTACGGATTGCCGACCTTGCGGATTCGGTAGAATTTGCTTTTCTCCGGTATCAGGAGATGAATTATTTAAGGAACTCCCTAAAACGGAGCTTTTCTTTAACCTTATCGCTGGTATTACTGATGAGCTTACTGGCGGCAATATGGGTGGCGTTTATCAGCATCCGCAATATAGTCGCGCCCGTAAAAAATCTTGTCAAAGGCACTCAGGCTGTCGCTTCTGGACTTTATGACCAGCAGTTACCAGTAACAGCCCAAGATGATTTGGGTTTTCTCGTGGAATCTTTCAATGTGATGACACGCCGCATTGGTGAAGCGCGGAATGAGATAAGGCGGACGGGTGTTGAGGTAGAAAATCAACGGGCTTACTTGGAAACGATACTCGCTAATTTGACGGCGGGGGTTATCAGTTTTGATGCGGATTATAAAATTCGTACGGCTAATCAGGCGGCTTACCGGATTTTTCACATTCATGTTAACCACTTTATCGGTCAGACTTTGCTGGAACTGGTAGAGAACTATCAAGAACTGGCCGAACCTTTAAAATCAATCCAGCGCTTACTGGAACACGCCGATGATATTTGGCAGCAACGGATCGCATTTTTGGGACCCAATGGTCGGCAGGAATTATTGTGCCGGGGAACGCCGCTGTTTTCTCAAGAAGGGCAACGAGTGGGTGCTGTTGTCGTATTTGATGATGTGACTGATTTGATCCAAGCACAAAAAAGCGCTGCCTGGGGCGAGGTGGCAAGGCGCTTGGCTCATGAAATCAAAAATCCGCTGACCCCTATTCAGTTATCAGCAGAACGCTTACAAGTGAAACTGGCGGCAAAATTGGAAACCAACGATGCTGAGATTTTGCAAAAATCCACCCGTACAATAGTGCAACAAGTTGAGGCATTGAAAGAAATGGTGGACGATTTTTCCCAGTACGCAAAACCAGCGAAAAAACAGGCGACTGATATAGACTTGGCTGTATTAGTGCAAGAAGTGTTAGCATTGTATCCAGTAAAACCTGGGGTACAATTCAAAATCGATTTTGAATCTGGTGAGTTATTAATAAAAGGTGATCCAGTCAGTATCAGGCAAGTAGTCCATAATTTGATAATTAACGCCCTGGAAGCAATAGGCACTGAGGGACAAATCGAAGTTCATTTATCCAGGGTACAAAAAAATTATTCTGACTTTATCGAAATGGCGTTTTATGATGATGGCCCAGGCATCAAAGAGGAGCAAATTGAACAAATTTTCGAGCCTTATGTCACCACCAAGACCAAAGGCACCGGTTTGGGCTTGGCGATTGTCAAAAAAATCATTGAAGAACATGGTGGTTCTATCTGGGTTGATACCCGCCGCAAAATTGGGGCAGGGTTTATCATCCAACTCCCCACAGTTTAATGTTGGAGCGTAAAGACTATGAATGAGCAAACACCACGACTATTGGTTATTGATGATGAGCCGGAGATTCGCCGCTTGGTATGCGAAATTCTCGAAGATGAAGGTTATCAGGTCACAACGGCAGAAAATGCCACGGAAGCACGAACTTTAAAGGTTTCCACAAACCCGCATCTGATCTTGCTGGACATTTGGATGCCCGATACGGATGGCATAACCTTATTGAAAGAGTGGGTTGCAGAAGATTCATTACTGTGCCCGGTCGTTATGATGTCGGGTCATGGTTCGGTAGAATCCGCCGTGGAAGCCACCAAGCTCGGTGCTTATGACTTCCTGGAGAAACCCTTATCTTTGGCGAAACTGTTGCTGGTTGTGGCAAGAGCCTTGGAAGCCAGCAACTTGCAAAGGGAAAATGCCGGACTTAAGCAACAATTGGTGACTGACATAGAACCAATAGGTAAAAGTGCTGCTGTTGCCCGGACTAAAGACCAGTTAAAACGTCTTGCCCAGCATGATACCAGGGTTTTATTTGTTGGTGAAGCAGGTGCTGGTAAGGAGCTGTACGCACGTTATCTTCATAATAACAGTGCTAGACGGGAAGGCCCTTTTGTCGATGTTTCAGTAGGCAGCATCTCACCGGAAAATGCCGCTGTGGAATTTTTTGGCAAAGAAAATGATGGTAGGGTTTTTCCTGGCCTACTGGAGCGGGGAAATCGTGGAACCTTATTCTTAAGCGAAATCGCTGGAATGGATCAGGAGACCCAGCTCAGGTTACTAAGCGCCTTGGCATCCAGCTCATTTTTGCGTGTGGGCGGCAGCGAGGCTGTGCGTGTGGATGTACGCGTGTTGGCATCAACACGGATTGATTTGGCAGAAGAAGTGAAATCCGGTCGTTTTCGTCATGATCTCTATTATTTGTTGAATGAAGTCACCCTGGATATACAAGCGCTCAGAAACCATAGCGAAGATATACCAGGATTGTTGAGCTTTTATGTGGACTACTTTGTCAGCCATGACAAACTGGCGTTTAGAAAATTTTCCATGGCAGCGCAGAACTTTTTACGCAATTACAGTTGGCGCGGGAATGTCCGGGAATTAAAAAATCTGGTTCAGCGATTGATGATATTGGGTGTTGGCGAGGAAATCGAACTCGACGAAGTAAAATTAGCGTTAGGAACCGTCATCAGTGATTCAGCGCCTTCAGCATCCGTACCGGATTTCTATAACTTGCCGTTAAAAGATGCCAGGGACCAATTTGAAAAGGCTTACCTGGAGTACCATTTTGAGCGATCAGGTGGCAGCGTAGCAAAATTATCCGCAGCTGTCGGCATTGAACGCACCCATCTGTACCGAAAATTGCATTCTTTGAACATCAAACTATAGCTAAAGATATTTGTGTTTCCGCACTAAATTAAGCCCTTCCAGTAAATAAGCTTGATAGAAACGTAAACATTTAGTACAATTCCGCTTCTTTTTTTAAGCCTTTAACAGCAAGACAAAGTAACGATGAAAACATTTAGTGCAAAGCCCGCTGAAGTCAGGCGCGATTGGTATGTGGTAGACGCGGAAGGCAAGACCTTGGGCCGTCTGGCATCTGAAATTGCAAGCCGTCTACGTGGCAAACACAAGCCTGAATATACCCCGCATGTCGATACCGGCGATTACATCATTGTCGTAAATGCTGAAAAAATCGGTGTTACCGGTACTAAAGAGCAAGACAAACTGTATCAGCATCACACAGGTTACATCGGAAATCTTAAAACTGTTAACCTAGCCAAATTAAGAAAAACATTTCCTGACCGCATACTTAACACAGCGATTAAAGGCATGTTACCAAACAACCCACTAGGCCGCGCAATGTTCAAGAAATTGAAAGTTTATGCGGGTCCTGAACACGATCATCAGGCCCAACAGCCGAAAGTATTAGACATTTAAGCAGGAAGACCATGACAGCAGCAGCGCAATATTATGGAACAGGCCGTCGTAAATGTGCGATAGCTCGCGTTTACGCAACGAAAGGCACTGGTAAAATTACGATTAACACAAAATCGATTGAAGAATATTTTGGCCGTAAAACTGACCAAATGGTGTCACGTCAGCCATTGGAGTGTGTTGATATGGAAACCAAGTTTGATGTCAACGTAATTGTTAAAGGTGGCGGCCCTTCTGGACAAGCTGGTGCTATTCGCCACGGCCTGACCCGCGCACTCATGGTATATGACGAAACCCTACGTCCCGCACTCAGACAAGCCGGTTATGTGACCCGCGATTCACGTATCGTTGAACGTAAGAAGGTCGGTTTGCACAAAGCCAGAAAACGTCCACAGTACTCAAAACGTTAATCGTTATATCTGTTCCGAGAAAAAGGCCTGTGTTCTTGCAAACACAGGCCTTTTTTGTTTTAGTCGCATAAAGTATTGATTCCGTTCGTGGTGAGCTCGTCGAACCATGAACAGATCAACATTCTATTCCCTCTCCCCTTGTGGGAGAGGGTTAGGGTGAGGGGTATTTATAATGTGTCGCTACCGCGACGATTGATTAAATGCCAGTTCCCGCACTGGTAGGCGGGATACTTTCTTTTGCTTCGCCAAATGAAAGTATCCAAAGAAAAGGCGACCCGGATACCGCTTGCTTCCTGCGTTCCTCAGTTTTGACGGGGGTTGCCGGAAGGGACATCCTGTCCCTCCGGCAACGTGCGGCATCCCTGCCGCACCCCTTCGGGCAATTCCTGCCAAAACTTTCGGGCATAACGGGATGGGGCGATTTTCATAGCATTGGGCGGATTAGACGCGCAAAACCACTTAATTCTCAATAAAAGCAAAGCGTTCCCGCGCGTCGTAATCCACCATGTCGAAGTCCATCACATTCGGCGGGTTACGCCGCGCATGAGCACCAGCAGTTGTTTAGGCCCAGTGGTTTTGCGCGGCTAACCGCGCCCTACAACTAACCCACCGTACGAGGTATTACAAAAAAGGCCTGTGTTTGCAAAAACACAGGCCTTTTTTGTTTTTTATAATGTAACATTCGACTTATGCCTCAGTCCGAAACGAGCCATTGCGGATTCCATGCTATTTCCCACAGATGTCCATCAGGGTCTTGAAAATAGCCTGCATAGCCACCCCAGAACGTGTCTTGAGCAGGCTTTACGATGACAGCCCCTGCATTCTTTGCCTGTTCCATCACATCATTAACTTCAGCTTTCGAGGAAACATTGTGGCCAATGCTGAACTCCATTGCACTGGGAGTTCCCAAGGGTAACCCCGAGTCCTTTGAAAGACTCTTTCTGGGATAAAGTGCGAGCTTAAGATTTGCCTCCAAATCGAAGAAAGCAACTGCCCCGTACTCAAATTCTGTGCCTATGATCCCTTGCGTTGCGAGACCAAGACCATCGCGATAAAAGCGTAGAGACTCTTCCAAGTCATCTACGCCGATTGTAATGAGGGTAATCCGAGGCTTCATGCGAGATCTCCTGGTGCATAATTTTAGATTTAATCAGTTTTATCTATACGGCTAAACCCCCGCCACAAACCCAGCAGCCTCAATACCAGCAATCGCACAACGCTCATCCTGTTCAGATGAATCCCCGCTAATGCCGACTGAACCGATAATCGTATTGCCCTTATCACGGATCAATACTCCCCCTGGCACAGGCATGATTTTTCCGTCGGATATGCCGATCAAGGCGTTCATAAAGTCTGGGCGATGTTCCGCTACCGCCGCCAAACTTCGTGATGAGATACCCATGTTGACTGCCCCCCAGGCTTTCGCGGTGGCAATTTGTTGTCTAATTACCGTCGCACCGTCTTCTCTTTGCAACGCTTTCAGGTGTCCCGATGAGTCTAATACCACCACAGTCAGGGGAGCCATGCTTAATGTCCGGGCTTTTTGGGTGGCTGCGTTAATGATTTTGTTGGCTTTTTCAAGTGTAAGCTGTGTCATGTGGGATCTCTTTTTGCTGTTATTCTAATAATTTAACTAAATGCGGCCATATTTTTTCGACAATGATGGCTTGTGCCTTTTCATTGGGATGTAGGCCATCCTGCTGCATCAATTGTTTCGCCAGTGCGACATCTTCAAGAATAAAAGGCACATAAGGTACACCTAGCTCTTTGGACAATTGCGGATAAACATTATAAAACAAGTCGGTATAGCGTTTACCATAATTGGGCGGAATTCGCATACTGAGCAATAATGCCTTGGCACCGGATTTCTGTACGCGACGGGCAATTTCGGCAAGATTGTTTTTCAGGATAGCTGGCGACAGTCCCCGCAAGCCGTCATTCGCACCCAGCTCAATGATGACGACGCTGGGCTTGTGCCTGGACAGCACATCATCAACTCGCATTAATCCTCCGGCACTGGTATCGCCGCTGATACTCTCATTGCTTATGGTGTAATCACTGCGTTCCTTTTGCAACTTGTCCTGAACCAATGCCACCCATCCCTGTCCCACTTCAATTCCGTAAGCGGCGCTGAGACTGTCACCTAACACAACAATTGATTTCCCCATAACGGACACGGATACTAGTGTAATGACACTCGCAATTAAGAACTTAAGCATGATGCAAACTCAACAATCAAGAAACATCATTGTAACTGAAAATCTAGGAAAATCAGTCAAGACTTCCAATGGAACGCTGCATATCTTGTCAGATATTAACTTGCTGGTAACATTTGGCGAGAGCATTGCCATAGCTGGGGAGTCCGGTTCTGGGAAATCGACCCTGATAAGTTTGCTAGCTGGGCTGGATACACCGACTGCGGGCTCGATTAGCCTCAATGGCAAATCCCTGACCAGCATGGACGAAGACGGCAGGGCGGCGATGCGTAATCAGTTGGTCGGCTTTGTGTTCCAGTCGTTCCAATTACTGCAAGGACTTACCGCGCTCGAAAATGTGATGCTACCGTTGGAGTTAAGAGGTGATAAAACCGCCAAGAGTGCAGCGGTTGCCTTATTAGAAAGGGTAGGTCTGTCTGAACGCCTGACCCACACACCCAGACAACTTTCAGGTGGTGAGCAACAACGTGTTGCTTTGGCAAGAGCCTTTGTGTCCAAGCCTGCGATATTGTTTGCCGATGAACCAACCGGTAATCTGGACAGTAAAACCGGAGCAAAAATCATAGAGTTGCTGTTTGAGCTGAATCTTGAAAACAATGCGACGCTAATTTTAGTGACCCATGACCAAACCTTGGCAAATCGCTGTCAACGCATCATCAGACTAGATGCCGGGAGGATGGTATGAAGCCGTTAGGTCTTGCTGTGCGCTTGCTATGGCGGGATAGCCGTGCGGGAGAGTTGACCATCCTGTTTCTGGCTTTGCTGATTGCGGTTACCAGTTCCACCGCCATCGCATTGTTCTCAGACCGTTTGGAACGCACGATGACCGACCAAACCGCTGAATTTCTGGCGGCTGATATGGTCATAACCAGCCATGCAACTATCCCTGAATCCTGGTTAGAAAAAGCCACACAACTAAATTTGGCGCAAGCGCAAACCGCCGAATTTTCCAGCATTTTGATAGAACACGACGAACTATTGCTTGCAGGTATTAAAGCGGCCAGTGCGAACTATCCCCTCCGGGGTTTTTTAAAAACCACCACATCGGATTACTTAGCGGAAACTATCGAACACCAAGGCCCAGAGCCTGGATTTGCCTGGGTGGAGAAGCGTATCTTATCAGCGCTTAAACTCAACTTGGGTGATCCGATCACTGTCGGCGAAAAAAAACTGGTGGTCAGTAAGATAATTACCTATGAGCCGGATAAGCAGGGCGATATTTACAGCCTTTCACCGCGTGTGATGATTAACAAGCAAGATTTACAAGCAACCGGAGTCATTCAACCGGGCAGTCATGTGCATTACTTTTTTCAGTTCAGCGGTGAATCATCACAACTGACAGAATTCAAACGTTGGCTTAAACCCCAATTGAATCTGGCACAACGTATCTTGGATATCCATGAAGACCGTCCCGAATTGGGTTCAGCACTAGACCGTGCTGAACGTTATCTGGGTTTATCCAGCATTGTCGTCATTATTATTTCAGGGGTTGCAATCGCCATGGCAACACGGCGTTATACCGAACGCCATCTTGATGCGACCGCCATACTGCGCTGCCTGGGATGTAAACAAAGAGATGTACTCTGGCTGTTTGTCAGCCAATTTCTTATCCTAGGCTTATTGACGAGTGCTTTAGGTTGCGCATTGGGTTGGTTTGTACAGGAAATGCTCTTCAAGTTGTTACGGAACTTGCTGCCCCAAAGCGTTGCCAATCCTGGATGGCTGGCGGTTTTCTTAGGCCTGATTACGGGTATGACGATATTGATAGGGTTCGCGTTGCCGCCCTTGCTTCGTCTTAAACGGGTTTCTCCAGCCAGAGTATTGCGCCGGGATTTGGAACCATTGCCTACGAGTGCATGGTTGGTTTACGGTTTGGCTTTCGGCATTGTGGGGGTGCTGATATGGCAATACACGGAAGACCTCAATATGACGGTGACTATTTTCTGTGCAGGCTTGGTGTTATTGCTGATACTCGGATTACTGATTTACCTTATCCTGATATTGGCGCGTCGATCTTTGCCAATTATGCCCCTAAATTGGCGCTTCGGCTTGCAGGGCTTGTTGAGGAATAACCGCGCCACGATCAGCCAAATTCTCGCTTTCACCATAACGTTGGTGGCAATGGCACTGAGTTTCACAGTACGCAGCGACTTGATCGAAAATTGGCACAAACAACTGCCGGAACGCGCGCCCAACCATTTTGCCCTCAATATTTTTCCTGAGCAATTGCCCACACTGCAAACGGATTTCAAAGAGCAAGGTATTGAAGGCAGCCAATTTTATCCGGTGATAAGAGGACGGCTGACGGAGATCAACGACGTAACCGTGCAGAAAATTGTCAGCAAGGATTCACAAGGAGAAAGTGCCACCCATAGGGAGCTGAGTTTGACCTGGACGGAAAACCTGCCCGAAGACAATAAAATCATTTCGGGTACGTGGTGGTCTCCTGAAAAAAAAGGGGAGGTTTCAGTTGAGCAAAAATTGGCGGAAAGCCTGAAAATCAATCTTGGCGACCAATTGCTGTTTATTATTGGTGGCCAGCAATTAACGGCAACCGTCAGCAGTATCCGATCACTCCAGTGGGACACTATGAAGCCAAACTTCTACATGATTTTTTCACCGGGTACTTTAGAATCCTTTCCTGGCACTTTTTTGACCAGTTTTTATCTTCCCGACAGCAAAAAAACCTACTTAAACCAACTGGTAAAAAAATATCCGGCAGTGACTGTCCTGGAAGTGGATTTAATCCTAAAACAATTCAAAACCATACTAACGCAATTAACCGAGGCTATTAATTACCTATTGTATTTCGCACTGATGTCAGGATTTACCGTCTTGTTTTCGGCAATTTATTCGACCTTGGACAACCGCATCTACGAGAGCGCACTGCTACGTACATTCGGTGCTAACCGTTCCTTACTAAGAAAAACCCACATCATAGAGTTTACCTTGCTGGGCTTGGTTTCTGGTGTGTTGGCAGCGATTATTTCCGAGGGCTTGCTCTTTGCCTTGTATTCAAAAGCGCTGAATATGGATTACCACCCCACCTTATATCTATGGATAGCCTTACCGTTAATAGGCGCATTTGCAGTGGGATTAGCCGGTTGCTGGGGCGTACGCCATGTAGCCAATATCCCTCCGCTTAGGGTTTTAAGGGACTCCTAATCTTGTTAGATTATCCTGTTATCCACATTCATGCCGCATTCATAAATGATGGGTTAGACTGACCCCCAACAATCTATAGGCTTAATCCGTATCTGTTCGTTACCGTACCGACCACCTTCGGTTTTGCCTATATTGTTATGACTCATAGATGGGAAATATTATTCCAAACCTTAATCATGGCTAGCGCATTACCAGTAGTCACTAAAGAATAGTGATTAAACAACGAAATCACAAAACGAGGTAAAAAATGAAAAAACTTAAAATCAGTATGATTATTACAAGTGCCCTGATGTTGTCGGCCTGTTACACACAGGGAGGTTATACCCCTACCGTTGATACATATAATAATCCGAATGCTTATCGTATCAACCAAGATATGGCAGAGTGTAGACAATTAGCGCAACAATCAGCAGGCGGTAGCACGGTGAAAGAGACCGCAGTTGGCGCTGGAGTAGGAGGCTTGATTGGTGCTGCCGGTGGTGCTGTCGTCGGTGCATTTACAGGAAACCCAGCAGCTGGTGCGGCCATAGGGGCAGCAGCAGGCGGCTTGGGGGGTGCAGCCAAGCAAGGCTTTACGGCTGAAGACAGATTCCGTAATGCCTATAACCAATGCATGAGCGGTCGCGGTCATAACGTGATCAGATAATCTTACAAATCAGCATTTTTTGCCAAAGTAACACAAGGATGTGTTGCTTTTTTTTGATTAATTTTGTTTTGAAACGAACTTTGATCTTTGATCTTTCAATGCTTTTTGTTTTAATAACCCATTGGATGAGAAGTAGTTTTAACCCTATTTCAGCCGACTAATAAGCGACGCAGCCAACCAAATCAACATCAGCTACCTAATGCAGCCATAACTGGAACAGTAACAATTGTTGCCTGTGTTGATCGTCCACTGAAAACCGTAATGTAACCCCCACCAGAAATACACAAAAGCAGACACTTGTTTTTAACAAACTTTCCGTAAGTTGATCGCTCCCAATCGTCCACTGGACTAAACCGCTCGCGCGGTAGGGGTGCTCCGTTTGGCGTATATGTATTAAAAAGACAATCACTGTCCAGAGCAATCTGGTTCGCGTTGAGCAGCGTGTAATTGATTGACCATTGGGAACTGTTCCCTATGTTTTGAAATGGGGCAATCCGCCTTGTTTCAAACCAGGAGAAGTACCATGCCATCATCAAACCAAACCATCACACCCTTGCGCCAACGCATGCTTGAAGGCCTGCGGATGCG
>Ga0302321_100000265_pt1 | contig 46467 bp, 40 predicted proteins | sample Fen_T0_1_FD_202505 | JGI IMG/M metagenome (GOLD analysis project Ga0302321, IMG submission 202505) | Peat permafrost microbial communities from Stordalen Mire near Abisko, Sweden - Fen_T0_1 | ecosystem: Environmental > Terrestrial > Soil > Wetlands > Permafrost | place: Sweden: Abisko... | reverse complement strand
CGACTCCCAATCGGACATTTACTGTCCCACGCGGGAACCAATCCGCTTCCCATGCAATCGCAGGCCGAATACGCTGCGGTTCAAGACTATGATCCCAATCTCGACGACGATCACGAGCGGTGGGCACTGTCTCGTCAAGCCGATTCGGGGCCCGCGTGGCTCCTGGTGGCTGCGACACGCCTCAGGGACCTTCCACCTCCTGCGGCGCCGCTGCCCCGGCCACAAGCCCTTCAGTGAGCAAGTTCGCCTGCCCGAAGGCCAGTACCTGCTCGGCGTCGGCGAGCTCCGATTCGTGGTGGACGTCACGCCGGTTGGCGCGTCCACGCGATCATTGCCGAGATAGTCCTTGGACCTTTCCGTGGCCAGGTCCAGCCGGTAAACACGACGACGTCGCTATTCGTCGTCACCTAGGTAGTTCAAGTAGTGGTCGGGCTCCAAGATCGGAATGTCGTCCTTCTTGGTCACGCAGGACATCCAGTAGGGTCCGGCAAGCCGCATGAAGGTCTCGTATTGCACCGCGTCCGATTCTCCGTCGGGAAAGTAGAACAGCTTGTTCCACACCATTTCTTCGATTTGGCTCTTCGCCTCTTTGGGGAAGCCTTTCGGATTTCCCCAGATGAAAACCTGGTCTTTGTAGGCCATCATTCGGGCGAGTAGGATCTCTCCGTTGCCGTACGCATCGATAGACGGGAACGCCGAAACGACGCGCCCCGTGAACAGCTCGCGGAACTTGGCGACCTGCCTGGTTCGAATCACGTCCTGGTAGAGCCCAAGTCGGCTCCTGCGGGCCTCGTCGATGAATGGCTGAAGATCGGACCCGACGCTGGTTCCCTCGAGGAACTCCTGGAAGTAGTCGAGAGCCGTCTCTCGTGCCGGCCCGAACGGGAAATCCATCAAGATCCAGCTGTGGATGAAAACGTCGTCGTCGAAGGCTGGGTCCTTGGCGAAGAGCTGCTCCAGGTGCTTCCAACAGCGGGTGAGCGGCGGGTACGTGTTTTCGGCGATGCAAGCGACGGCGAAGAACAGCAGACAGCGAAAGCCGCGCACGTAATACGCAAGGCCCTCCGGTCCCTGAATCTGTTCGGTCAGGAAGGCGTGAGCCAGCTTGGTGGCGCGCAGTTCGTCTAGCGTAAACGTCGATGGCGCGAGGCGCCCCGGGAGTAGCGAGCACCAAGCGGGCGGCGGCTTCTTCTTCATCGGTTTTCCGCGATAGCAGAGCACCGCCCTGCCTTCTACCCAAGCAGCATGGCCGCCGCAGAGGGCTCAGACCAGCACGTCCGCCGACGCTCGGTAACGTTCGGTCACTCGCCCCAAAAGAAGTGTGCAACGCACCTCGCTCGGCGGCCGATTGCGCCGAAAACGCACCGCCTGGCCGGCTCTGTTCGACGGCTGGCCAGATCTGCGACTACGGCGCTTGCGGCAGCGCGACACGATCTTCCTGCTCGGGCGGGAAGTATCATAGCTCGACCCGGGCCACGCCGGCGCCGCCGTTGCGCCAAGCGTCATCGTGCTGTCGTCTTCGACACGCAACACGCCGCGGGTCTCGACCTCCGTCCTCTCATCGAGGCCGAAACAGCGTGCTACCGATCAGAGCACCAGCTGCGAAATAAGTTCCGGTGCGTGTCGTGTCGTGTCCAGGTTTGTGCCAGCTGGCCGCTGCGCGAGAATGCCGGATAGGTCTGCCGGGCGGGCGTGCGCTGGGCCAAGGCCGCGGATGTCGGCTCGACTCCGTGCCCTTGGCCGTTCGCTGGAGGAAGTATTCAAAGTGCCGCGGGCCGCGCTGAACGACCTTGTCGAAGAGATTCGGACGCTCGATCGGTCGCCGGAAACGTTCACAGCTGCTGATCGCGGAACAGTGTGACTTGCGCGGATTCGAGCGGTGCGCCGAACGCCAAGGCCGCGCGATGCTCGCCGAAGGACCAACGGCGTAGTGTCCAAGGTGTCGGATCGTCTGCGGGGCGAAGGGTGAGTTCCGCCTCACCGGCAGCGCGGGGCTCGACAGCAAACGCGCTGAGGGGCAGCGCTAGCCCCAGGCCGCGCCCCTTGAGGTACGCTTCTTTGAGCGTCCAAATGTCGAAGAACCGATCGTTGCGCGCCTCGCCTGCCAGCTCCCGCAGGCCCGCAACCTCCGAAGCTGCAAAGTAGCGGTCAGCTAACTCGAACAGAGTGGAACGCCGCGACCACTCCAGGTCAAAGCCGATATCATGTACTTGCGTGACCGCGCAGCCGACCAGACCGCGCGTGTGCGACAAACTGAAGCGCAACGCTGCCTGTCCCCCGAGTGACCGTAGCTCGGGCCGGCCGTGGCCCGTTCGCACGAAGCTGAGCTCCCGCGCCGATTGGACGAGATAACGGGCGAGGCTCAAGCGCAGGAGCCCGTGCGCCACTGTGTAGTGAAGGCGATCGATGGCAAACACGAAACGTTCGGCCTGCTGACGCTCTCCTTCATCGAGCACCGACCACGCCCGCTCGAGGCCCGCTGGACTCTGCCGCTCGGGTGCGCAAAGGTAGATGTGCACCGCGCCTGACGCGAGGTTTAGCCTCGTGTCGCCCCCCAGCCGAGTCGTCGGGAGTTGATTCGAGGAGCGAGGGGGATCGGTCATTTGCCGGACAAACTCGCCGCCGAGGGCCGCACGACTCGGAACGAGTCTACGCGAATGTCGGGCTGCGCGCTCGCGCCTGGCGGGCAGTTTCCGTCGAACGACCGGTTTCTGCGGCTCCGAATCCGCGCCATCGCGGCTAACTATCGCTCGACTCGAACGGGGCGGTCATTCTTTGTCGCGGAACGGCACCAACCAATAGCGTTCACGTTGAAAGGGATAGGTCGGCAGCGGCACGCCGCGCGCGGCGTATGGCTCGAAGTGGGCGCCCCAATTCACCGCGTGGCCCCGCACGTGCAAGCCCGTCATGACCTCGAGCAACGTCGAGAGCTCGGAGCCACGCTTCTTCATCGCAGGCAGAAACCCGAGGCGACGACTCGATTCCGGCGATACCGATTCGCGACAGAACGCGCTGAGCACCGCCGCAGGGCCCAGCTCTACGAATGTGGTCACGCCCGCCCCTTCGAGCGTGGCGACGCTCGGCGCCCAGCGCACGGCGGAACGCACGTGTTGAACCCAATACTCAGGCGTGCAGACCTGTTCAGCGCTCGCGCGAAGGCCCGTCACGTTCGATACGATCGGAATCGTCGGCGCCGAGTACGAGAGCGTGCTCGCGATCCGCCGAAACTCGTCGAGCATGCCGTCCATGTGGTGCGAATGGAAAGCGTGACTGACCGTCAAACGGGTCGCCTTGATGCCGCGCGCCTCGAGCTCGCGAGCCACGGCAGTCACCTCGACTTCGTCTCCAGAAATCACGATCGAACCTGGGGTGTTCAGGGCAGCGAATGCCACGCTCTGCTCTCGCCCAACGAGCGCCGCCCGTACTTGCTCTTCGGACGCGGCGAGCGCCATCATCGCACCACCGATTGGTAGCGCTTGCATCAAGCGCGCACGCGCGCCAACGAGCCGGCAGGCGGCCTCGAGCGAGAGCACTCCCGCGATATGCGCTGCTACGAGCTCTCCGATCGAGTGCCCCGCAACGATGTCTGCCTGAACTCCCCATGCCTCCAGCTGACGGTAGAGCGCGACTTCGAGAGCAAACAGGGCCGGCTGGGTGTACCCGGTTTGGTCCAAGAGTGATGCGTCCGCCGCTTCCGCGAACACGATCTCTTTGAGCGGGCGCGCGAGCTCGGGGTCGAACTCGCGACATACCGCATCGAAAGCTGCGCGATACACCGGCATCGCTTCGTAAAGCCTTCGTCCCATCCCCACCCGTTGGCTACCCTGACCGGTGAAGACGAGCGCCAGCTTGCCAGTCGACTTGGCCACGCCGCGGCTCGTTCCCGGCGCTTCGCGACCCGAAACCAGCTCCTGCAAAGCGCGCAACACACTTTCGCGGTCGTTCGCAACGATAGCGGCGCGCTGCTCGAACTGCATACGCTGGGTGGCCAACGAATACGCCACGTCGACCAACTCTAGTTCCGGGCGCGCTTGCAAATGCGCAACGAGCCGCGCTGCCTGTGCGCGCAGCGCCAGCTCGTTCCGGGCTGCGAGCAAGAACGGGAGGGGGAGTTCGGGCCCGCCCGTAGGCTCAGTGGCCGGCGCCGCGCGCTCGAGCTGGGGAGCTTCTTCCAAGATCACGTGCCCATTGGTGCCGGTGATCCCGAACGACGAGACTCCTGCGCGCCGCGGCCGACCCTCGCGCCGGGGCCACGGCACCGCTTCGCTCGCCAACCTCACCGTTCCCGAAGACCAATCCACGTGCGGGCTGGGGTGCTGTGCGTGCAGCGTCTTGGGCAAGCTCTCGTGCTGGAGCGAGAGCACCATCTTCATCACTCCCGCTACGCCGGCGGCGGCTTGCGTATGGCCAAAATTCGATTTGATGGATCCAAGCCAAAGTGGCCGCTCCGGGGTGTGACCCGAGCCGTAAGCGTGCAAGATCGCCTGCGCTTCGATCGGGTCGCCCAGGCTCGTACCCGTACTGTGAGCTTCCACGGCATCCACGTCACTCGCTGTCAGGCGTGCATTCGACAGCGCCTGCGCAATGACCCGCTCTTGCGATGGACCGTTGGGCGCCGTGAGCCCCTGACTGCGGCCATTCTGATTCACCGCCGAGCCGCGCACGACCGCCAAGACGGGGTGGCCGTTGCGCTCGGCGTCCGCCAGCCGCTCGAGCACCAGCACCCCGACACCCTCGGCCCAACCCGCCCCGTTAGCCTCCGCTGAAAACGCCCGGGAGCGACCGTCCGCAGAGAGAACCCGTTGCCGACTGAACTCGACCAACGCCGTCGGTGTGGCCATCACCGTGACGCCGCCGGCCAGCGCGAGTGGGCATTCTCCCTTACGCAACGCATCGCAGGCGAGATGCAGCGCCACCAGCGATGAGCTGCAAGCGGTGTCGACGGTGACGGCGGGCCCCTCGAGGCCCAAGGTGTAAGAAATGCGCCCCGATGCGATGCTGGCGCCGGTGAGCGCAGCGTAGCCCTGAAATTTCTCGGGCTCCTGCAGCAGCAGCAGGCTGTAGTCTTCGAACATCGTGCCGATGTAGACGCCGGTGCGGCTACCGTGCAGCGAGCCGGGGATGATGCCCGCGCGTTCGATTGCCTCCCACGCGACCTCGAGCAGGAGCCGTTGCTGCGGGTCGGTTGCGAGCGCCTCGCGCGGACTGATGCCGAAGAACGCGGGGTCGAAACCCGCGACGTCGCTCAGAAACCCACCGCTGCGGACATACGCGGTGCCCGAGCGGAGCAGATCGGGATCGTAGAGCGCGTCGAGGTCCCAGCCGCGATCCACCGGCAACGGTAAGATCGCGTCTCGCCCCGCCGAAAGTAGCTCCCAGAGCTCTTCGAGAGTGCTCACTGCACCCGGATAGCGGCAGCTCATGCCCACGATAGCGATCGGCTCGCGCCACTTTTCCTCGACCTCGCTGAGACGCTCACGGGTCTGGCGCAGCGCGTTGGTCGCCCGCTCGAGAGAATCGCGAAACTTCTGCTCTTGGTTCATCGGCCGATCCCCTCGATCTCTGCATCGATCATTGGCAATAGTTCCTCACTCGAAAAGTTGAAGGCGACGTTCACCAACTGTTTTGAGCAGTTTCGATCATCCGATCACGTAGCTCCAGTCGCGTAGGCGCGACTTAGCCTCAGATTGATGACGGTAAACGTCGTGGGATGCGCGCTCAGTCTGACGAGCGTGCGAACACCGAGCAGTGGGCGAACTCGCGCGTTTTACGCAGCAAGAAGTAGCTCGGTGGCATTGGGCTAGGCGCAACGATCCATGCGCGACCACCAACTTGTGCCTTTTCGGTTTCAATGTTTCGCGGACGCCGCCTGACGCGAATGACGCACCTCCGGCCCGACCCGAAAAACTCGTCCCGTTGGCTGCTACCACCATCACCTCGGCGTCGCAAGCTCGACCGTCCGACAAGCACTCTTGGCACCGAGGTGCGCGTGCGACAGTGTCGCGCGCGCGGGCATCATGAGCGAACGTCGAGCCGTGGCTCCGGAAGCGACAGGCCGCGCAGATCTTCGGCCAGCTCGGCGAAGAAGCGGTTCGTGCCGTCGTTGATGAAGAAATGGCCACCGCGGTACTGACGAAGTTTGCAACGGGCCGATGTGTGGCGCTCCCAGCCGCGGACATCGGCCAGGTCGACCAAGGGGTCAGCTTCCGATGCGTAGACGAAGAGCGGTTCTTCGAGCGGTGAGCGGTCGACGTACGAGTATTGCTCGGCGATCGTCAAATCAGCGCGCAACACGTCGATGATCATCTGCCGAAGATCCGGATCTTTCAGCACGGCGCCCGGCATTGCGCCGAGCTCGGCAACGTTCGACAAGAGCTTGTTGTCGGGCAGCGTAGAGTAGCTGATGTTGTGCTTCGGATCGTGGGGCGGCTTGCGACCCGACAGAAACAGGGCCAGAGGGCGGGGCAAGCCGCGCGAGCGGAGTGTGTGCGCAATCTCGTACGCGAGGAGCGCGCCCACGCTGTGCCCATAGAAGGCGAATGGGACCGAAAGCTCGCCTGCCACGGCATCGCAAAAGGCTTGCGCGGCCTGCCGCGCCCCCGTGTAGAGCGGCTCGCTGCGCCGCCAGGCCCGACCCGGCAACTCGACGCCAACGACGTCGATATCATCGTTGCCCAGCCGCGCCGGCCAGAGCCGAAAAATGCCGGCGCTGCCTCCCGAATAAGGAAAGCAAAACAGTCTAAGCCGCGGGCTTGGGCGGCGAGCAGCGAAGTAGAGCCAGGGGTTGGGCTTGGCTGGAGCAGCGGTTTGGGAGGGCAAATGAGTCATTTCGTCTACTTTGCGGGGGCGGGCATTAGGCTAGCGAGACCAAAACCCGATCGGCATCCACGCCCGGTGCGCCGGCTGACAGAGCGTGAAATCTGAGGAGCCGGAACCCCTGCTGCGGGATCGGCTCGGTTTCGCTGAGCGTCGAAGTGATGGCGAACCAACGCTTCCGAAAACCAACGGCGGACCCGGAGCAGAGGATGAACGTAACCAGGCCAACGCCCCACACAGTAAGCCCGCGGAACAGTAAGCCCGCGGAGCTCCAGAAGTTCTCGGGGAACTTTGGACAGACCAATCGCCACTTGGTTCCCACCGCTCACCTCGCTTCCCTGCTCCGCAATTTGGAGGCTAGCTTCCTCCAAAAGGTGGGCCGCCGGCGCGCGGGAAATTCGTGAACACGCTCGATGACATCCACACATTGCGCCGCTCCGTTGCGTTCCCTATCCAGCTGCGTGAGGAGCTCCGCAGAAAAGGGCGACGCCTTCAGCCAGCCGCGGACTTTCTTCACTTGGTCCTCGAGACTATCTTCGATTGAAACGTAGGGCTGAAAGCGCTCGTCGACCATGAAGGCGTCCAGACCGCCACCACGATGGATGCAAACCGCTGGGCAGCCGAGCGATAGCGCCTCCATCAATTGCATCATGCCGTTGGCCAACACCACGCAGCGGCTGTGGCGAATCAACGAGAACAAGATCGTATCCGGTTGGAGTGGCAGCGCAACGATGGCAACGCCCGCCTCCGCGGCCAACCGCCGAGCCAGCTCTGGGTCGTGGCTCAGCGAGACGAGGACGGCCTCGCACTGGCGCGCAATCTCGAGTCCCGCGCGTAGCACGCGCGGCTCGAAACCCAGCACGGTGAGCCACGGCGCGGCATGCGCCGGCACTGGCAGCTGGTCACGCGGCAGCAACTCACCGATGAACGGTGGAACCATCATGAACGGAGCAGGCAACGGCAGCTGATCTGCCCAGAAGCATTTCAAACCGTAGACGAGCACCAAATCACCTAGAATATCGCGGGTCATCAGCCAATCGCCGTAATACTGCTCGAGCAATACGAGTGGCTGAGGCATCGCGTTGGCGGCCTCGAACACCGGCTTGAGGCCACCGAGCGGCCCCTCGCCGAAGATCACCACGTCAGGTTCGAAGGCGCTGAGGTATTTTGCGATGCCCGCAGCGCCACCTGGAATGCCCAACGGCGGGTTGAAGTTGGTCAGCGTAGCGCGGAAGTCAATCTCGACGACGCGAGCCAGCTCACGCACTCGAGTCACCTTGGGATCGATCGGAATGGGACCAAAGTTGCAGATGGTCGTCGACCAGCCGCGTCGGTGCAATTCGAGCGTCAAGCGTAGCGCTCGGAAGAACACGCCCATCACCGCCGGATCGAGCACGGTGTACGTAATGATTAGCGCGTGCCGGCCGCGCTCAGTCGGTTCCACCACGCCACTCACCCGCGCGCAGACGATGAAAAGACGGGTGCATTCCCGGCGTCACGACCTTCTGGGGCGGCTTTTGCGCGGCGATCGCGGCAAATTCGCGGACCCATTCGCTGGCAATCCTCCGCCAAGAGTAGCGCTCGCGGGCCCAAGCTGCGCCGGCGAGCCGACGCTCCGCTACCGAAAGCGCCGCCTCTGGCTGCATGGCACGCAGCAAGCGGCGGAGATAGAGCCGACGTTGCCACCAGCTACGATGGATTTTGCTCGTGACGGGCGGCCCGAGGTCCCACGGCCCGAGTGTCTCGCGCAGAGCGCCCATGCCGGTGGTCACGGGCAAGCAACCCATGGCGAGTGCCTTCATGGCCGTGATGCACGATGTCTCACGACAATGAGTGGGATAGGCCCAGACACCAGCGCGCGCGAAGCCTTCCGCCAGCTGATCTTGGCCGACCATGCCGTGGCAAGTGACGCCATGCGACGCCATGCGGTCCAACAACCGAAGCACCCTGATTTTGATCGTTTCTAGACCGGGCCACATGCGCGTGGCGTCCGCGTAGGCTGCAGTGAAGCCGTGATACACGTCGAGCTGGGCATGGGGGATGCGAGCTCGCACGCTTGGCCAGAGTTGAAGCAGGGTCTCCAGACCGCGGGCGGGGCAGCTGGCATAAATCACGCGCGTGGCCTGGTTGTTTCCCGGCGGTCGCAGAAATTCTTCGTCCAAACCGTTCAGCGACACGTAGCGTTTCTGCATTGGGACGCCGCAAAGCCCTTCGCTCGTCGCTTGGTGTTCGGAGACCATCAGCACGCGATCGAATGAGTCGAGGGCTTCGAGCGGGTAGCCCCAATCGAAGCGATCGTGCACCCAGTGACAAACGACGGCGGAGCCGGCGGCGAACGCTGCGTGATCAGCGCTGCGCCAAGCGACGAAAACTTGGCTCGGTTCGAACTCGTGGAACTGTTGATACGGGATCCACCACACGCCAGCGTAGTTCTGAGCACGCCCAGCGGGTGGTGTCGCAAATACGAACGTATCCCAGCCCAGCTCGGCGAACTGACGGCTCAGAAGGATCACCGCCTCTTCCGAACCGCCGATGCCTTTGAATAGGCTGTCGGGCCCCCACGGCTCGCCGTTGGCACCGCAATAGAAGGCGATGGATCGGCGCCCGCGCCCGGCATAGGCAGTCGCTTGCACGCCAGAGACAGAGCTATGGCCACCTCCAACCATCTATGGCATCTTCGCACCCCTCGCTGGGAAGTTCAACGGCATCCGTTCCAGGATGACTGTGTCGCAGATCGGGAAGATTCCCCGAGCGATTCCGCTTACGATGACCAGACACGCCCTGATCGTTACCTACACGATGCCCGAACCAGCAGTGGTCGGCGTGTTCTTCAGAGCTCTTCGTCTGACTGAAGAGTTGTGCAACCGCGGCTGGCAAGTCACGGTCTGCAATTTCGGCCAATTGCCCGACGATCCGAAGGTGACTCGGGCAACGAGAATGGCGCGCATTTTGGAGCTCGGCTGTCCCACGATTCCAACTCACCGCTTCTCCGTCGCGGTCGAAGCGGGAGTGGCGGGTATCGCCCGTTTCTTCGCGTCACTATCGGGGGACGTGATGGTATTTGGGGAAGGCCCATTCGGGAACATGCAGCAGGCGTATGACGCCGCTGCGTCATTGCCACTCCCGTTCGTATTGCTCGAGCAATACTACGGGGACTGGCTGATCAAGGACGAACGCCGAGCTGACCGCGTGCTGCTCTATGGCCTGAAGTGCCTCTGGGGAGGAGCGCCGGCGCTGGGCGAGCGCTACGCGATGATCCCACCGTTCGTCGGCACCTTGGCTGAACGGGCGAAGGTGCCCGTCCCGCGGCAGTGGCATGAACGGCGTTGGTTCGCAGTGCTCGGCTTCGAAAAGTTGGTTTTGCAGCACGGTATCGAGCTTGCGCGTCACTTGGATGACCCAACCGTCGGCGTCGTGACGATGAGTCACGATCCCGAGGTGGCCGTTGCACTCGCGCGCCGCATCGGTCTCGATGTCGAGCGATTAGTGGCGCTACCGTTGCAAACGGATGAGATTCTATTTTCGTTGATCGCGCACAGCCGGTGCGTCGTTTTGGCCAATGGCTTCATGCAGGTGATGGAGGCGTTGTGTCTGGCCTGCCCGGCGCTGACCGTGGATCGCGGCTTGGGGATGGCAGATTGGATGCTCGACGAGCGCTTTCGTGCCTACGTCTCGAGCGGTGAAGACCTGGACACGCAGGTCTCACGCATGCGCGCGTGGTTGAACGAATCTCCGTTCAGCCCAAGCATGATTGCAGCGCTCGAGCAGGAGCGTGCCGGGGCCAGTCTTTGCGCAGACCAAATCGAAACCGTGTGGGCAGCACATCCGAACACGGCGCCAGCCAACCGTGGTCGAGTCGGCTAGCTCGAGGGCCCGCTTCCCGAAAGCGCTCGAGTGCACCCTACGGAGCCAACCCTTTCCCGAACGCTACGCGAACGTCAGCTGCACGCTCGCGTTCATCGAAAATTCTGGCTGAGAATAGGAAAGGTAGATGCGCGCGCCACCCTGCTCCTCGAAGAGCGAGTGCTCGAAGCCCAGATAGACCATGGGCACATCGGGCGCGCTCGGCACCAAAATCAGCGGCTTCGGCGGGCCGAATGGTCCCCAAGGATGCGGCGCGAAGCGTACCGTGATGGCCTTGGAGAAGGCGTCGACGTACGACATCATGTACTGGCCGAAGTGCGCGTTGAAGCGCACGTTGTACTCGGTGGCGCTTTCGCCGAGCGACAGGGCGTCTTCCCGGGCGGCGCTCCAGGTCGGCGCGCACGAGGACAGGTATTCGTATGCGCCCGCGTCCTCGATATTTTGCGGCTGCACGCGCATCAGGTGTGCCTCGGTGTGGACGCCGTCGCGGGCCGCGCAGTAGACGTACAGCCACTCTTCAACGGGCACCACGCACACTCCGACGTGCAGATCATCGCGAGTGGTTGCCCAGATTCGCCACTCTCCACGATGGGTTACGCGCGTGGCCGTCATGGTATTCAGGTCGAGACGCGCGAGGCCGGTGCCCGCGTGGCGAAAGCCGAAGCTGAGGTTCGGATCGACGGTTTGGATGCCGAGATAATACAGATAGACCGCGTCACCCAAGCGCACGCCATGCTCTGGCCAAAACCGCAGCTGTTCGAATTGCTCGCGTTCGCGCGCCACCAGCAAAATGCGAGGCACGCCGGCCGAATCAGATAGGTAGCGCATGCCCTCCAACGTCTTGACGAACGTGGCCTGGCGTTCGGCGAGCGCACAACAATTGGGTAAGAACAAGGCAGCCGAGCCGAGGGGAGACCGCGTCGGAACAGGGGCCGCCCGTCCGCTCAGCAAAGCCGTGTCTTGCACGGCGAGCAAGGTGTCGGAGAACAGAAAGAGGATCCGGCCATCACCGAGATCAATCGATTGCCCGCCATCTTGACCGAACATGGACCAACCTCGACCTACGGGTCGAGGAAAGGAGCCGAGCAGACGCGACGAGCGAATCCGCGGAGTCATCGCACTTTCCTCAACACGCCCAGGCTCCCGGTCTGATTGTAGAAACGAAAGCCGCGCGTTGCCCGCGCGCGCTCGAAGACGTGATACGGCGCTTGCCCACCCGCCGCGGGATCCGGGTAGATGTCGTGAAAGCACAAGAACCCGCCGCGCCGTAGCCGCGGTGCCCAAGCTTCATAGTCATTGGTGACGCCTTCTTCGCTGTGCGAACCATCGATGAAGACCAACGCCAGATCGTCGCCACCGAAGTAGCGCCCCACTCGCGCGGACCGCCCCACGATCGGAATCACCCATTCGTCGAGGCCAGCGCGCGTGAGGTTGATGGCCAAGTGCTCGAGGGTCGTGAACCGAGACCGCTTCAGATCGTAGAGCTCGGGATCGTGGTATTGTTCTCCGGGCTGTTGTTCTTCCGATCCGCGGTGGTGATCGACCGTGAACAGCGGGTGGGTGCCGGCCACGCGGCAGCCTTCCCCCAAAAATAGCGCAGACTTTCCGCAATAACTGCCGACCTCGAGGCACGGGCCCTCGCGCGCCGCTTCGGCCGCGAGCTCGAACAGCGCGAGCCCTTCCTCGAGCGCCAGAAAGCCTTTGACGGACGCGGCGAGTGCCAGCAGCTCCGCGCGTGGTGCCGCGGGCGGCGGTACCTGGCGTCGCGAGCGCCACCACTCACTCAGCACGGCCAATTGCGCGCCTCGCCAGACCAGACCTCGCGCAAACCTTTGCGCACTGCGGCGTCAAGCGTCCAGCTGCTCCCCGAGTGACCGCCGGGAGTCTGCACGAACAACTTCGGCGACGGCACGAGCTTGAAACAGCAATGTCCCAGGGCCATCGGGATTTGATGGTCGTCGCGACCGTGTACGAAGAGCGTCGGTGCATGCACGCGCTTGGCGGCGCTGCGCGCGTCGAAGCGAATGAAGCAGAGTAACCGTGCCGGAAACAACGGATAACGCCGAGCCGCAACCTCACTGATCGAAGTAAACGCGCTGTGCAAAACCAGGCCTGCGACGCGCTCTTGCGCGGTCAGTTGCAACGCGAGCACAGAACCCAAGGAACGGCCGACAACCACCACGCGCTCCGACGGGATGCCTCGCTGCTCGATGAGATACCGAAATGCTAGCTTTACCGCCGTTCCTAGCGAGCGCTCGCTGGGCCTGCCCGCACTGAATCCGTAACCCGGGTAGTCGATGGTGAAGACGTCGACGCCGGTCGAGAGCAGAAATTCGAGGCTGACGATCTCGTGGGATACGTTACCGATGGCGCCGGGTAGAAATAGGTAGGCCTGATCACCCGCACCAGTTCGATTGGATGCGCGCAAAAACCAGCCCGTGATGCTCACCCCCGGAGCCCGTAAGGTGATCTGCTCGGAGCGCTGCAACAGACGGTCCGGCAGCGCGAGAGAATGATCCCCAGGCTGGAAGACCAGCTGCCGCTGCCGCAACAGCAGCTGTAAGCCGAATGCCGCCCACAGCGCGACGGCTGCGTAGATTGCGAAACGAATCCAATCCATGTTCAGCTCGCCACCGTTCCAGGCTGCGCCGCCGCGCGCCCATCGCGCAGAACCGGCGCGACTTGGCCGAGGTATGGTCGGCTCGCTGGCGCCCGATCTTCGATCAACCGTGCGTAGAGCTCACGCAGGGCCACGGCGCAGCGGGCTGCGGAAAAGCGCTCACGAACCGCCAGCGAGAATGCTTCGGGCAAACCGCCCTGCACCGCGCTTTGCCCAAGCGACTCGCGCAGGGCGCGCAGCCAGGCCTCGGGCTCGCTCGTGTCCAGCAGCGCATTGCCGAAGCCCGGCTCGACGATCCGTGCCAGCGAGCCGATGTTTCGCGCAATCACCGGGCAGCCGAGCGCGACCGCCTCCAGCGCGACCAATCCGAATGGCTCGTAGTTGCTGGGTAACACCGTGAGCGCGGCCGAGCGATACAGCGCTTGGAGCTGAGGCTGAGTCTGCCACGGCAATACCTGGCAGCGCTCGGGGTGCCGGCGCGACATCCGAGCAACCGCGGCCTCTCCTTCGGAATCGCCGTGACCGCCTGCGATGATCAACTGTGCACCCGGCGCGTCGAGCAGCTGCACCGCGACCGCTTCGAGCAATAGCAGGCCTTTGGACTCGGCCCAGCGACCCGCAAAGAGCACGCGCCCGGGGCAGCGCGTTACCTGGGACGGTTCGACTGCCGCAAACTCCAGACCATTGAAGATCACCGAGGAGCGCGTTGGTAGATCCGAAACTTGGCGACAGGCCTGCTCGCGGTCCGCCGTATTCAGAAACACGACCCAATCGGCACGCCGCAGTAGCTCGCGCTGGGCGTTCATCCAGAACGCGCGCTGTGCCCCGGCCGGCAGCTCTCGCGAGACCAAACCGTGGCAGGTGTACACCAATGGTTTGTCGAAGCGAGCGGACATTTCCAGCGCAAGCTCGGTCAGCGCCAGCGAGTGCACGTGAAGCACATGGAATTCGGCCGGGTTGACCGCGCAGCGCTCGCGACCTTGTTGGTGCACGACGAGGCCAGTTTCCGGTTCTAGCCGCGACACCGAGGGCGCGTTTTCGTTCGCCCAGAGGACCTCGACCCGCGCCTGCAGCGCCCGCAGAGCTTGGGCCTGCGCTGCGACTGCGACGCCGATACCTGACCAGTTGCCCGGCACGAAGTCGGCCGTGAGCAGCAGGATATCTTGCCTGGTCCCTGGGCGCCGGGCTGTGGTCATACGGCCGGCCTCCGCGCCATCATGGCCAGCTCCCCCGAGTCCGACCCGCCCAGTTGACGCATGATGCGCATCCACGGGGGTACGAGATCATGCGGGAGATCGAGTGGATTCACGCGCTCGGCGTCCTGAAACCCCGCCTCCTCCAGCAGCCGCCCCAGGGAAGCTTGATTGAAATACTGCAGGTGAGACAACGGCGTGATGGCTTCCCAATGCTTGCCGAACACCTGAAACTGTGCGGAACGCATGTCCGGCACAGCAATGTAAATGATGCCTTCTGGATTGAGAGCCGCATGGACTCGCGAAAGCACGTCGCGCGGCTGCTCCAAATGTTCGAGCACGTGACTCATGATAACGACGTCGAACGAACCCCAGGGCAGAGCTTCGTCCGTGGTTCCGCCTTCATGTAAGCGCCCGCCCATGCGTTCGTCGAGGCGCCCGAGTTGAGCCAAGGACGTTTCGACCCCGTAGGAGTCGAAGCCGAATGAGCGAGCCAGCTCGAGCAAGTAGCCGCGGCCAAACCCGACGTCGAGCAGGCGGCTGCCCGGCGCGCGCGCGCGCAACAGAGAGCACACCGCGCCGGCGTAAAATTTCTGAACCTCCATCAAGGCGCTGTGCTGATCCGCGTCGTCGCGCTCGTGGGCAATCGCCGCGCCGACCTCCGCGGGGACGCGAGGGCTCACGTAGATGTGAGTGCAACTCACGCAGCGATGGAACGCGAAGCCTTGCTTTTGAAACAAGTGCTTGCGCTCCGCCGCGCCGCACACGTTGCACGCGGTCTCGACCAGAGTATCGACGCCGAAGTGCTTGATGACGTCTGCCACCCCGGAATACCACTGTAAGCCGTGAGCCACGGGCAACGGCTTCTTTTCCGGGTCGACGGCACTCGGCTGGGGTACGGCGAAGAGCCCGAGGGCGCGAGCGTTTGCCAACGACTCGCCGAGCTTCGCTTCGGCCACCATGCGCTCGCGGCCGGTCAGGTTTTGCGCGTGGTCGCTCAAACGGCAAAAGTCTTGGCACAGTTCGCTTTCGATCTCGGCGCTGACCTGGTCGCCGGGCTGGGCATTCGCGAGTAGGGCCATGCGCCGCACGGCCAGCAAGTTGGGTTGCCCACGCTGTTCGTCGTCGGCTTGGTCCTGAACGTCGTTCAGCTTCTGCGCGAGAGCGTAATAAGACTCGAGAAAGCCAAGCAGAGGCGAGCTGTTCTTCGGATCGACGGCTGAGTAGAGTACTCGCCAAAACTCGACGTTCTTGAGCCGAATTAGCCGCTCGTAGAAGGCCTCGTCCCACTGTTCGCGGGGGCTCAGCTCCATGATCACGCCGAAGATGGTGTTGCGCACCGCCGCCAGCAGCGGCGCCAAGCTGTCACTCGAGAGCCGCGGCGTATCGGCGACGAGGCTAGTCATACCCTGGAAACAGAGCAGGAGGCCACCCATGAGCGCAAGCACCTCGGCGCTTTGGTTGGAGCGGCGTCGCTTGTGCGCGGCGGCAACCAGCGTGTCGTGCCGGTCCTTGTAGCGATGATGACGATCGATCGCGTCGTCCACCAAACGCATGGAAAGGTAAACCATGCCGCAGGAGGCAACGCCTTCGACGAGCTGCTCGGGCGGAACCTTGAGCGCAACCGAGATGGCGGGCAGGTCCCAGAGCGACCACTGCAGCCAATCGACGTACTCGCGTAAATCGTCGATGGTCTGGCGCACCGTCTCGTTACCGCCGGCGAACTCGGCGGCGGCCAGGTCGAGGCGTGACATGGTGAGCTTGATGCCGGCGCGCACCGCATCTCGAAACTCATCGAGTTCGACGCCGTGACGCTCGGTCAGCAGCTGTCCGGCGCTTCGACCGCGCTGCTCGATCAGCGCCAAGCGCGTGGCTCGCTCGGCAGGCCCGATTGTGGTCATTGTTCGGTAGCTCCATGTGCTCTTAAGAGCGCTGATGCGGCGAACGCGGCGGTGAGCGCCGGGGATCCGCAAGCCGGGGCAAAGAACTCCTGGAATGGCCAGGATTGGTGAGACGCCGCGAAGGACCAAAGCGGCTCATAGCCGGGAGCTACACTGGCTGCGTCGCCGCCGAAGTCGAGCTGAGCCGACACGTATAGGGCGGCGGCGAGTGGCGTGGTCGGCGGCGCGAGCCCCAATGACAGCTGCCGACCGAGCGAGGCGTCCAACACCCCGACGTGCTCGTGGTGCAAGCGGCCGAGGGTGAACGCGGCCACGCCGTCGAGCAGATAATTCGTAGACGGGGTGACGGGCGCGCCCGAGGCGGCCGCCAAACTGCGGGTCAACGGCGTCGTGTCGCCGCCCAGCCGGAGCACGCAGCGCAGGGCGTTTGCGCGTTCCACGATTGCGTCGGGGGGGGCGCTGGCACTGAGCGCGAGCACGCGATTGGCGCGGCGCGCCGGAGGCTCCGGGTTCAGGTGCGGGCGATCAGCCAAGGCCAGCGCCGAGCAAGAGGTGGTGTCCAGATCGGCCGCCCGTTGGCTGCCGCGACCGTATTGCCGAAAGCCGCCGTCGGCATCTTCGCTCCAGGCCAAAAATCCACGAATGGCGCGCCGCACTTCCGCGGCGAGCTTTCGCACGCGAGTGCGGTTGGCCGACGAGAACACGGCTACGGCGCTGTTGCCGAAGGCACGCGCGTTCGGATCGAAGATGGCCAGCAAATCATGCACGTAGGCCGATAGGATGGGCAGGCGGACGTAACTGTACAGAACCGGACCGGTCCGCAAGTAAGCCGGCATTTCCCCGTTCTCGAGCTGCTCGTTCTGAATCACCTGAAGTGCGCTGAGCACCGCAGCGCTGACAGCGCTCGCTTCCGGCAAGGCGGGCGCGCTCATTGCTCCCGCTCACTATCGTGAACGCCGTTCAGGGGCAGATTGAGCAACTTGCGCAGGTTGCTGTTGACCCAGCGCGCTAGTTCGACCTGCAAATGCTCCTGCAGCTCTCGATCCGTTAGCCCGCCCTGCCCGCGTCGAAAATCACGTTGGTAGTCCAAGTCTGCGAGCAGCGCCTGGTATGCGCTCGGCCAGTGCGCAAGCCCGTCCGTCGCCAGATCATAGCAAGCGAGAAACCGCTGATAATCAGCCCAAACCAGGCCTTGCTCGCCGAACAGGCCGGACTCGAGTTTCACGCTCGCCTGACGCAGGGCTTCGAGCGCCTGTACGACCGCAAGCGGCGGCCGACTCGAAGGAGTGCGAGTTGGCCGTACGCGCGCGAGAATGCAGTGCAAGGCGCTGACCAGCCGTGCCAACCGCTCGCTCGCGTCGAAGTAAAAGCTGGTGGGTGCGGGCACGCGCCAATTGCTGAGCTCTGCACCCGCGAGCACCATGGTCGTGCACGCAAACAGCGGGGCCGCGTGCGCAACGAACGAGTCGGTGCAGATGACGGCGTGCGCGGCGTCCAACTCTTCGAACACGCCTTTCAACGTCAAAGGTGCGATACCAACGGCTCCTGACGCAACTTCCACCGTGACCCCGCGCGGAACCCGCATCGCGCTCGATTGCGCGATCGCCCGGGCCAATTGGCATGTCTCGCGATTGGCGCCCGCGTCGATGCGGATGCGGACCGGCAGCGCTGGGGATCTGTCGAACAAATCGGAGACGAGCTCGGCCCAGAAGGCGGGCGCTGGGTCGTATTTCGAGGTGAATGGGCTGACGAACACGACCAGGCCTTCGCTCGCCTTGGGGGGACGCGCGTTGATCAGCCCTTCTTCGAAGCGATCTCCTGCTCGGGGCTCTAGGTTGAACCAGCGCGCTACGTGCCCGAGGCCGTCGTAATAATTGATCAGGCGATCGCTCGGCATGCGAAAGCTGCGCGCGCTGCGGTCTCGTTGATCGATGAAAATGGCGCTCTCGGAGCCCAGTGAGATCTCCAGATAACGCTGCAGGCGCGCCTCGTGGGCGAGCATGGGTGAAAGGCCCGGCTTCTCGAAGTCGACCAAGACCACTAGCTCGTTCGCGCCGGCTGGCGTCCGCAAGCAGTCGAGCAGCTCACGATGAGTACGATAGCCACTGACCGCCGACACGCTGGCGACGCGCTGCCAAATCTGCGTGTAAGTGGTGAGCACGCTGACGTGCTTGACGCCTGCACGTTCGAACCAGCGCGGCAACGCGAAACAGATAATCTCGTCGCCGATCCCGATGCTCGGCCCGAACACCAAGCGCACGGTGTCGACGCCGTCGAGCGCGCCGATGGGCGGTCGATCCGTGATCGCAAAATCACCGGGCAGCTCGAGATTGCCGCGCGCAACCGCCAGCAAACGCAGCTGCAAGCCCCGCGCGCGACGCGAAAAAAGCGCCGGCGAAGTGTGTTCGATTTCAGTCAGCGCCTCGGTAACCGAGCTCGGCAGCTGCTGGTCGGCGAGGACGGGGATCAGCGACTTCAAGCCCTCCAGCCGCGAAACGAGGTAATGAGAATTACTCTGGCTCACCGGCCTGCGCGCCAAAAAAAACAGGAAGCTGCTCAGCATGCCCAATGGCAGCTCGGCTGCCGCGGGTAACCGCTCGCTGGTGGTCATTCTGGTTTCTCGATCGGGCTAAATGCTGCGATCTGCCAACGGCCGTCGCCCTGCTCTTGAACCAGCACGATGCGGCGATCCAAATGAGTGCGCTTTTCGCCGGAAGCCGGCTGCGCCGCGTTGACTTGAATGTCTGCGTACATCAACACGCCCATGGGGTGAAAAATGGGCTCGGGAACCGTAGTCAGCCCGGCTTCGATCTCCCATCCGTACAATGACTGCAAGGCGGCCTCGGTGCGTGCCAACAAGTCGGACTTGTTCGTCTCGCGGTCGTTTTCGAATACGTGATAGTCATCCGCAACGCATGCCATAGCCGCGGTCAGATCGCGCCGACCCACGGCGTGCAAGAACTCGTACAAACACTCGGTGGCAGCCTCCGCTCGATCGTCTGCGAGCTTCACCTCTTCTTCATCCAAGAAGGGGCGCATGTTGGTCCAGGCGCGCGGAATGGCACGGAGTGAAGGGCTGGCCGGCCCCGGGGGCGGCGCTCCGGGCGCGGGCGTGGGCGCTGCCGCGGGCTGCGTTGATTGCCCGAAGAAACCATCCCAATCGACCGTTTGCCGCTGCGGAGGTCGGAACCACCAACCCAGCAAGTCAGTGGCAGTCAAGCGCTCGCCCGGCTCGAGCACAGGCAGGCTGGGCATACTGGCGGCAACCGACGGCGCGCCGCCGCCACCGCCCCGACCCTCCAAAGCCTCGCGCACGAGAGTGAGCACCGCTTGGATCTCCGATTCCCGCCTTTCCGCACCCGAAGCCATCTCAGGTTGAGTAATAATGTTCCGCCTTCGCGTCAATACTTGAGGCGCTCGGCCGCGTATTCACATACAGAGTACTTGAGGAACATGGGGCAAAGTCTGAGCGCTCCACGAGGTGTCAATGCGATTTCTGCTAGTCGCGTACTGCATCAGTAGTCCCGGGGGCGATTCGCTGATCGGCGTCTACAAACGGTGCCTGCGCATCGGCGCAGAGCTGATTGCGCGCGGCCACGAAGTACAGCTGATCTGCCCCGGCAGAGAGAAGTATAGCGACCGTTTCACGGTCGAGGCGTCGGCCAAGGTGCAGTTCTTGGATCTTTCGCTCGAGATGCTGTTCGAACCCGATATCGACCTGCAACGGCGGCAATATCGCGAGCGGATCGCGGAAGCGCGGCCTGATGTCGTGGTGGTCGGCGAGTCACCGCTCGCCGGTTCCTTGCTTCATTGCACCATTGCCGCGGTGATGCTCGGGGTGCCGGTCGTCATCGTCGACAACGCCTATTCGCCCGAGTTTGCCGCGGGTTTCATCCAGACTCATGGGCCGACTGCCGACGGCGTAGTGCTGACTGGCTTGTCTACTTATCACATGGCCAATCCTCCGGCGCACGTGTGTCAGGTGGCCCCTTTCGTCAGGCGTGACGCAGGGCGAGCCGAACTTCTCCTGACCGAACTCCAGTTGCGTCGGGAGCGCCTGATCACCGTCCTTGCTTACGAAACAAAGGCGGAACAGCTCGCTTCCGCGTTGCTCGGTCGTTGGCCCGAAAGTCCGCCTGACTTTTTGTTCATCACTCGTGACCACGAGGCATGCACTGCTCGCCTGGCGCCACTCCTGGCGCGCACCGGGGCCAGGGCGGTGGCGCTTCCCGCCCCGGAAGAAACCGAGTACTTCGCTTTGCTCGCCGCATCGCGACTGGTCATCGGGAAATGCGGTTTCATGCAGATGACGGAGTGTCTGGCGCTTGGTGTGCCGTTCATCGGGGTAACGTACCTCGGCTGCTTCGATCCCGCATTTTTACCGCCGCCCGCGCCGTCACTGATCCACGCCACGAAAGATCTCCAAGCGGACGACGAGACATTGCAGCGAGCCATGGTTGCGCTTTCGCCCGATCGCCCGTTGTTGGCCGCTGCCCACGACGGCACGTTCGAAGCCGTTGAGCGCACGGCGGAGTTTTTGGAACGCCTCTCGCCAACCCCTCGAATCATCACCCGGGAAGAGCTGGATTTTTTCGGGTACCCGATCCAGCTGCTGACCGAAGCATTGACGACACTGCACCCGGGCCAGACTCCCACCGTGCTCACGATGCGCTGCTCGCGGCTGCGCCGGATGAACGCGGGCTGGTGTATCGATGCACTCTTGTGCAGCTATCGCGTGGCGGAAGGGGAGCAGTGGGTTTCCCTGTGGGGAAGGCGCTACGCAACCGACGAGCTCTTCGACTCGTCCGTGGCGAACGCGCGCGACGAAGGCTCCGGCCGGCGTCTTTTGGCTGCCTGGTCGGCAGACAGAATGTCGATCGAATACGACGCGGGTGAGGCGCTGCTCCCAAAGTTGGAATTCTGAGACAGGCGTTGCGGTCAGCTGTGTTTCTGAAGTAGGGCAAGCGGGCACGTCGCCTCCACGGCTGATCGCCGGTCGACCACTGAGGGCCCAAAGAATCGGCCCCAAATGCCGCGCGATCTCCGACCTAATTCCATGAGCGCTCGCGTGTCGCGCGCCATTCGTGCGCGTGTGCAGCTCGTGCAGCGCGCGCTGGCCGTCTCGTTCAGCTGATCCAAGTTGGCACGCCCCGCGGACTCGCCAGTCTCACCGCCGTATTGGCGCACAAGATCGAGGTATCGGCGTTCCTCGTCTGGTGGGAGCACGGGCGGACTAATCATGGCGGAGGCTCCCTGCGACGCACGCACGCGAGCCACCACGCGCTCGCAGATCGCCTCCGCTTGCGCTGCAACCAAGTCCGACGAGTAGCGTTTAGCGGAGCTGACGGCCGCCTTGCTCAGCCGAGCCGCCAACTGTGGATCGGACAGAATCTGCAAGGTGTACTGCGCCACCTGCTCTGCACGCTCCGTCACGGTGGCTCCCGAGACGAGGAAGCCATTCTCGCCGTGGACGATTTGATCTTTTAGGCCGCCCACGCGTGTGGAGAGCTCGGGGCACCCCACCTGCAACGCCTCCGCACATACTAGACCGAACGGCTCGTAAGCCGATGGCATGAGCAGCACGTCGGTTGCACTCATCAGCGCTGCTAGCTCGACGCGGTCCCGCACCCAGGGGCGCGCGATGATGGCCGAACCGAAGCGACGATAAGGGAGTAGCCAGCTCTCCTCTCGAGGCAGTAGCAAGAGCCGGGTGTTGGGACGCGCCGACAGGATCCGATCCAGCGCGGCCTGCACCACGTCGCCGCCCTTCATCGTGTCGTCGATGCGACCGCCGAAGAAGAGCAGTTGTTCACCCGGAGCGAGCAGCTCCGCACGGACTCTTGCCGTCGACTGGGGGTCGATCTGCACGGGCTCAATGGGCTCCGACAGGACGTGCGGCCCCCAAGTGGGGCGCAGCGCGGCGGCCACGAAGTCCGCATCTTCTTGCGAGATGCACAGAACTTCGTCGGCGAAGCGAGATGGGAAACATTGGCTCGAGTCTTCGACGCAACATTCCAGCCCGAGCGCCGATGCGTCGAGTTCCGCGCCTGCTCCGCCGCTGACGGCTCGCACGTGGCGAGCCACCAGGTACCGGAACTGAAGCACGAAAGGCAGCCCGTAGCGCTTCTTCAAGTCGTATGCGAGCCGATGGAAAAACGACAGAAAGGCGCCACTGTCGAAGAGCACGTCGACTTTGGCCAGCTCGATGTTGCGCTCGAGGTATTGCCGCATGGCGTTCGCCGTCGCGATTTCACCTGCTCGCCCTGGCAGCTCGCTCACCTCGTCCCAATTGACTCGGTGAACCTCGACCCCATCGATCACCTCGACCTCGCTGGGCTCGTGACATTGGCAGGCAATTCGGACCTGGTGCCCACGGCGCTGGAGCGCGGCTGCCAGGATATGAGTGCCTAACCCCCCACCTCCCCTGTGCCGAGGAAACGTTGGTTCGGCCAGAAACAAGATGTTCATCGGTGTGTCTCCCCTTCACGCCTGAGCGCTCGCTGGTTTCAGGATCCCGCGCACACCCGATTGCAGCTTGGTGCAAATTCATCGCCACGTTGTATGTCTTCGCACGACGCGCTCTGCGCCTCGCGAGCGCACTCGACAGCAGCGTGGGCGTCATAGCGGCCCGTGCCACCGCAGAAGTCGGCGGCAGTGCTGGCCTCGCAAGACTGTGACTCACCGAGATTCGCCACGCAGCCCGTAACGGTATCGGCTAGCCCCAGGGCGAACAGCTCGTCCGCCGACAAACAGGCATAAACGGCGTCGCAGAAAGCATTCGCGGAATGCAGGCAAGCGACGTTGGGGTCGAGCTCGCTCGCGTCACCGCCATCGCCCGCGGCCGCGCTCTGCCCCGCCTCGCCGCCCGCGCCAGCGGCGCCGACGCCATGCGACTCAGTGGAGGAGCCACATGCGAAGCAGAGCGCGAACGCCAACACACTGGCGAGGAGCTGCACCACGCCCTGGGCCCTCGCCCCGCGGCCCGTGCCGTCGCCAAGCGAGGGATCAAAAGGCGGCTTCGACGCCCACACTCGGTAAAGTGATGGGACCGATTCTCGCTTCTTTGCAACCGTACGCATAACAGCTTGAGGATTCGACTTCGTCATTGAGCGTTGCATTCAGTACCTCCAACACGAGGGCGACAGAGGCTCCGCTACTGGCGAGCCGCCACCTTTTTTCAAAGCGAGTATCGATTCTCCAAAACGGCGGAGTCCGCGGGGGATGCCTGGCCACGCTGGTAATGCCGACGCGCACCGGGATGCCGGTGTAAAACGTGCCACGCACCCCGCCACGCCAGCCATGACCGAGATCATAGCCCAAAGCGGCGCTCACCACGTGGGTGCGGTCGAACCCAGAGGGGCCCTCCACGTTGCCGACCCGCCGTTGCGCACGAGACAGCGTGTACGAGATGAACCCTCCCAGATGCTCGGTCAACGAACGCATGATGGCGAATTCCGCCCCCGCCGAGTGACCGGTGCTGCGGGTATCCTGGGCATCCAAGTTGGCATTCTGGGCGAGCCCCTCGGTGCCGTCAAAATCCACGCCGTTCAATAGCACTGTTTGGAACACGTTCACGGAGGCGAGCACTCGCTGCGGCAGCTCTAGCTCGACCCCCGCGCCAGTCTGTATGCCGGTTTGGAGCGGCCCCTGCAAGCGTGGCCGATAACCGGGCGTCGGCAGTTGCCGACTCGGGGGCTGACGGGCGATGCCAGCAGAGTTGGTGATGACGACGTGCTTGGCAACTTGATAGCGCGCGGTGATCCGCGGCTCCAATGAGAACTTGGTTTCCGCGGGCTCGTGGTAGACGTCGAAGCGGACGCCGGGCGTGAGCGTGATCCGATCGGTTGCGAGTGCGCTCAGTTCGAGCCACGCGCCGGTTGACTCCAGCTGATGATTACCGCCGGTTTTCAGAAAGCTGTCGAGCGCTCCCGCATCATATGAAGGCGACGTCGAATAGCCGAACGCATCGAGTTCGGCATCGGTGCCGGCGCGAACTGAAGCTTGCGGCGACAACCGTCGGCTGAAGCTGGCGCGAGCTCGGTATTGGTTCGCGCGCAAATGAATGCCTTCACCGCCCCCCTGGCCCTCGTCGCGGCCATAGCTCAGCGCAAAACGCGCGGCGCTTTGGCTATCGAATGTGTAGTCATAACGCAGGTCCACGCGGTGAAACGTGGTGTCCAAAATGGTGTTCAGACCGGAGCTCTTGTTCAGCGACAAGAAGTCGTGGGCCCCCAACGCGAGCACGCTCACGCGGCCGCTTCCCGCCTGATAGACGGCGCGAGCTTGGTAGTCCCAGTAGCCAAAGTTGATGTCCCGCGCAAACTTCGACACCAACGCACCCGAGTAAGAGTACCGGCCGCCCGCCATGATGCTGCCATTGCCGTCGGCAAAGGGGACCTCGAGCATGCCCCCCGCGTCGTACAAGCGCACGTTGGCCTCGCCGCGCAGCTTGAAGGCGGGAGGCGCCAGTTGGCCAGCGACGACTGCGCCCGCATAGCGGCCGTAGCGGGCGGAATATGCGCCCGGATAAAGCGCCACGCTGTCGATGAACGCCGGTTGCAACACGGCCGGTCCATTCACGGCGTGATACAGGACCGGTAGCGGGATCTCGTCGAAGTAGTACCCGACGTTGCCCGGCGGCGCACCGCGCACGTAAAAGTACGGATGACCGGAGGTGGTCGGCGTGACGCCCGGCATGATTTCGACGGCGCGAAAAGGATCGCCGAACGCCCCGGGCAACTCTCGCACCTCCGCGCGCGTGAACGTCACGGAAGCAGCGCTGGTGTGCACACCACGGACCTCTACCTCGACGGGCGCCGCGGCAGCGGCGTTCGTGTTGGTACTCGGGCTCGCCGCGCTTGCGGGGGGCCCCGGCGCAATGGCGTTTGTCGTCGGCGCGGCGCCAGCCGTCTCGGCGCCTTCCGCGGCTGAGTTTGGCGCGATATTCGGCGGCTTCACCGGCTCTTTGAAGTTCACGGTGACCTGCGTGCGTACTGCTACCGCTAGGCCGCGTCGGCGCGCCGGACTGAAGCGCCAAGTCAACACGGTCTGACGGGCTTGAGAGGCAAATGGCTCATCACCACTCACGACGTCCGCACGCGTGACGGTGCCGCCCTTGTCGATTGCGACCGCCAACTTGACCTGCTGGTCGCCGACCCCGGTCGGCGGATACACGACATCCAGCGAACCTAGCGGTGATGGGGGCTCTATCACGTCTGTAGCCGCGTCTGTAGCAGCCTTCTGCGTGGGCTGAGCGAACAGCGGTGCTGACCAAACCTGCGCGAGCAACGATGAGCTCAACGCGAGCGCAGCAGAAGTGGATCCGAGCCGCCGCGCTAACTGATAAGATTGCTGCGCGGAACCTGTTACCCTGGTCAAGGAAAGCATGAAGAACTCCGGACTACACCGCTCGGCGAAGGTCGTGGCACTGACACTCGCAAGCTTGGTGACCGCCGCGTGTTACACGGGCTACGACGCTGCCCCAACGCCGTGCGACGACTGGTGCCGCGCGACGTTACGGGCAAGTTGCGAGGGAGACAAGCCTCACGAATGCGTGAGAGAGTGTATCTCGCAGCAAGGAACGACCTGCGTCGAAGGCTTGAACGCGGTGACCGCGTGTTATTCGGCCGCTCCGAGTGAGGATTTTCATTGCGAAGGAGACCAGCAAGCCAAAAGCACACCGAACGCCGGCCTTTGCCAGGCCGAGCGTGATCAGCTATTTTCGTGCCAAGAGCCGGTATTGTATGACTGTTTGAACTCGTGCTCGGTGAGCGCTGCGCGGGCGGAGGCGGCGTTCGCCGCCGGCCCTCACGAGCCTGACACCAGTTGGGGTTGCCCGAGCTTGGACGACGACTGCGTGTGCGCCTGCTACACGCTCGACTTTCTGTCCGTAACGCCGACCAAGGACTTTTTCGATTGTTTGGCGCCGACTGCACTGTCAGCGTGCGCCGTCGGGCCGAGTTCGCCGGCGGTCCAAACTTCCGGCGGTAGCTGCAATCCGCCGGGGATCTTTGAACCGTGCACCGCCGCGGCGGAACCACGCTGATCCGGTTCGGCATCCCCGGATCAGCCATTTTGTTTGGGCGACGTGCGCTGCACCAAACCGAGCGGGCACACGTCCTCTATCGATCGCGCGACGCTGCTCGGCAAGCGCCCGCGCAGCGCGCCCCAGGCTCGAGCAATGGGATTGGCACGCAACCCGATGTGACCGTTTGCCAAGCGACTGCGAGTGCACTCGCTGCAGCGATCGTTAGCCGTGGCTGGCCAGTGAGCAATGACGCGAGACGCGGGCTCCAAGGCCGCTCGCCCCGATAGCTCGTGTAACACGCGCAGGTAGTGGGCCTCGTCTTCCGGGGAAAAACGGGGAGCCGCAAACTGGTTACGCGCGGGTGTGCGCGAGGCAACGGCGAGCTCACAGAGCTCTTCGGCCAAGGCGCCCACGGTTTCGATCGAGTAGCGACGGGTCGAATTCCGAGCCGCCGCTCGCATCGTTTCCGGGGAGGGAGCACGGAGCAGAGTCAAACAGTAATCGGCAATCTGCTGCACCCAGCCTTCGCCCGGCTCGCCCGCCAGTAGGAAGCCGTTGCGGCCGTGCTGAATCAACTCGGGCATAGCTCCCACGGCCGACCCGATGACCGGGGTGCCAACCGCCAAGAGCTCTGCACACATCAACCCGAAGGATTCATACGTGGAGGGCACGAGGCCGATGTCCATACTCGCAAGCGCTGTCGCCAGCAGTGATCGGTCCGTCACCCAAGGCAAGGTGAGCACTGCGTGCTCGATGCTCTGGAACTCCTTGGGCACGCCCGGAGTCTTCACCGGCAGCACCAAGCGCGCGTTCGGCTCCTCGGTCCGAATCGCAGCAAAGGCGCGGGCGACGAGGCGCGGATTCTTCGAATGGCTGTCGATACGGCCGCCGAAGAAGATTAGCCGGGCCTCGGGAGCAGCAAACTCGGCGCGCCATGCGCGCACGCGCTCCGCGTCAGGGCGGGTCAGATCGATCGGCTCGGGTAGGACTCTAACGGGACCTGACGCAGGGCGATACTGGTGCTCGACGAAATCAGCCTGAAAACGCGATGGACAGACGGTCAAGTCGGCAAAGCGCGCTGGGACGCATTGAGTGGTCTCAGGGATGAGCGTGTCCAAGCCCAAGAGTTGGGCAGATAGGCTCTTCTTCGTGTCGTTTTCGTGCGTCTGCCGGTCGTGCGCAACCAAGTACCGGTAGTGAATCAGGTATGGAACACCGAACCGAGCTTTGAGCGATCGCGCAACCCGGAAGAAGAACGAGAGGAACCCGCCGCTATCGTAGAGCAGATCGAGCCTTGCCGGGTCCAGCCTTTCCTCGATGTAACGTAGGCAATGATTCGCGGTTTCGACCTCTCGGGTGCTGCGCGGGGCGTCCTTCACGGCGTCGGTGTTGAGCCGATGCACGTGAACCCCATCGATGATCTCGAGCTCGTCCGCCTCCTGACACTCACACAGGATCGCGACGCGGTGACCGCGGCGCACCAACTCCGCCGCCAGAACGTGGGTGCTCTTTCCAGCGCCCCCAGGGTGCCGCGGAAATGTGGGCTCGCTAAAAATAAGAACATTCAAGAAACCGCCCGGGGAGCACGTAGTCACGATTCCACACTCGCTCGATCGGATACTGAACCGCACCCCTGAGCCGAAAGCTCCGTACGCGCTCCAACCAAGAGCGACCGAAAGCGTGATTCACCACTCGCTGCACTTCCGCGGCGCCGATCTGGCTCGAGTAGTGAGCGAGCCCCGAGACCTTGGCTGCTAGCTCGGCGACGATCGACACGGCCCAAGGGGTCAGCGAGGCATCGATGTTCCGCGCCCACGCCTGAATACTTCGGAACGACTGCGCGGCTGCGTAAGGCAGGTCCTCGTAGTACGCGATTGCGACCTGGTGGTGGGCTGCCAAGCGCGACGCTAGCTGTTGGACGAGCAGGTGATCGCGGTGGCGGCCCAGACCCAACGGGGAAAGCAAAAGCTCAGGTGGCGAATCAGTCAGCAAGCGACTCAGTCGCTCGGCCAGTCCGGCCGGCGCCACGTTGGGTTGGTCACAATCACCGGCAAACAGGCCACCATGGGACGTGGCGCTCAACGGTCTGAGCGATGCCTCTGCGTAGGGCCAAGACAACAAGCCAACGCCCGCTGTCGACGCGAACGCCTCGTCTTCTTCCCGGCGGCGCTTGCTCACTGCGGGTACGTCACCGTGAAACGCTCCAAACATGAAGTTTGATTCACCGAAGATGGTCACGATGGTTACGGGTTGCGGCAGTGCCAGCGCCAGCAAACAACCACCCAGCGACAACGCCGCGTCGTCCGCGTGCGGCGACAGCACCAAGGTGCCCCTGCCCCTTGCCGATCCCGAATCGGTGCGCCCAATCCTCGACACCCTGAATCCAGTATCACTTTCGCAAAGTGCCAGCAAGGGCGATGAGTCGAATGCCGCCAATGGAGTTTTTGTTGCGCCTCGAAGGCCAGAGATAGACTAACATGCAGAGCAATAGGAGGTGGCCATGCATCCAGTGATGGTTCAAGTGAGTGTGGGGGAGCTTCTCGACAAGCTCGTTATTTTGGAGTTGAAGGCGCGACACGTCCCAGGGGAAAGGCAACAACGCAACATCCAGACAGAGTTGCAGTTGCTTCGGCAAAGTTTCGCGGGGCTCGCGCTCGCCCCCCGAGGTCTAGATGCGCTCATTCACGGCTTGCGTCTGGTCAATGCCGAGCTTTGGCAGATCGAAGACGACATCCGTATCTGCGAAAACGAGCAGAAATTCGACGCCAAATTCGTCGAACTCGCGCGCTCCGTCTATCGCAAGAACGACGAGCGAGCCGCGCTCAAGCGCAGCATCAACGATCTATGCGGATCGCAGCTCCGTGAAGAAAAACACTACGCCGAGTACACCCGAGCCGATCCGGGCCAAGCATACGCGAAGTGAACCGGCCACTGCCGTCACGGTGAACTGGGCTTACGAAAGCGAAACTCCAACCATTGCGACCAGTCGAAGGATTCTGCGCCCTCGAACAGGTCGAAGCCGTGACGCGCGTCGAAGCGCTTCCAGACCTCGTAATCGATCTCGAATTGCGGCGGACGCACGAATTCCGGGAGGAATCCGCGCTCCCACAAGGCACTGAACAGGTGCGGCGCCGAGGGGGTGTTCACGTAAAACAAGCGGTCCACCTTGCGGATGACCGCCGCGATCTCGTCTCGCCTCACGGGGTTGGGCGCGGGTCGCACGAAGAAGTCCTTCACGTAGATGATGCCGCCGGGCTTCAACACCTGGAATGCGCCATCGACTACCGCTCGCAAGTCCGCGGCGTGCGACATCGACTCGAGAAAGTACACCACGTCGAACGGGGCATCGGGATACAGCGTTGCCAGCTGATGGAAATCGCCGACCCGCACCTCGACGTTTTGCGAGACGTTCTGACTCGCCACGTATGCCCTCGCCATCTCTGCTTGCTGAGGCGACACCGTCAATGCATCGATTTTGACCTGCGCGCCGCGCGCGAAGTAAGCGGCTGGTCCGCACACGCCGCAGCCCGCGTCGAGCGCGCGGGCGCCTTCTGGAAAGCGAATCGAGCGTAAGAGGTATTCGAGCAGGTCCGTCTCCAAACGGGGACGGTGCGCTTGCAGGGAATGCCCGTGGTCGACAAGGTAGGCGTCCGTCCAATCGTCGTAATACGCCGCAACACGCTGTGCGTGGGCTGTACTTGGACCCAGATCCCGCTCGTCAGCCATACGCGTGATTTATCACAACTACGCCGCGCAGAATACAAACGCTGTCGCGGTCACGACGTTGCGCCCAAGAGCACCGCCGACGACTTGATGCCGCGCTCGCTGCACCAACACAGCACGTGGTCGAGCGCGGGGTCCCGCTCTGTCAACGGACCCAGCGAGACTCCGGGCCTTCGAGCGCCGTTCAACGTGGGTGGGACCACTCTGCGCGAGAGCGCGAGCGCACCGTGGGCCAAGTTGAATGCGGACGCCGCCGACCCCATGAAACCGAACGCAGGCGTAGCCCCGAAAAAGCGCGTGCCCGAAGCAAATAGCTCGCCGAACACGGCCGCTTCGCGTTGGTCGTCGACCGGCACACCCAATGCGTCGCCAGACACCAAGCCGACTTGCTGCGCCGTGTAACCCGCGTGGTCGAGCGCCCCACGCGCAGCACGCAGCAAGCTATCGGAGTTCGGGTTCTCGCCATTTACGGCGTCCAGTATCGTGGCCCAGCATTGGTCGGCGAAACCCAGCACGCTCGCCAACAAGGGCGCCCCGCGCTGTCTCGCGGTCTTCTCTGACTCCAAGACGACGAACGCAGCGCCTTCGCCGAGTCCATAGCCTCGGCTGTACGGATCGAACGGGCGGCACGCCTCGCTCGGCTCGACCGCGTCTCCCGCGAGCCGACCATTCAAGTGGTGCTCGACGATCGCGTCGAACTGACGGGTAGTATCGTAGGCGCCAGCGATCGCGATTTCGATCTCGCCCCGCTCGATGGCTGACGCTGCGGCGATCACTGCCTGTAGACCCGACACAGGACCGTTCGTCAGATTCAGGTTCGGGCCAAGCAACTGATGCTCGATGGCGATGCCGCCGATACCCGCGTTCGGCAAAGACCTGACCAAAAACAACGGGTCGATCAGGTTGATGCCGTGCTCGCCGAATCGGACTTGATCGAAGAGGCCCTTGGCGTCCGTGGACTCCCGTAAGGCGGGGGCCAGCATTTCCGACGTCGCCTCGAGGCAAACGGAGCCCACGAACAGGCCGGCTGCACGGAGCCGTGCGTCGTCGAGCAATTGGGCACTAGCCAGGGCGGAACGAGCAGCAATCATGCCGAAACAGGCCGCGTCGGACAGCGCCCTCCTCAAAACACGAGTCTCGACCGAGGCGCGCCTATCGAAAGCCGGCACGGCGGCTTCGAACATGCGCGGGAACGATTGGCCCAGGGGCTCCATCAGCCGCAACGCGCAGTCGCCCGCCAGCAAGCGTTGAAAGTGCGACTCGGTGTCGAGACCGAGGCCAGATACGAGCCCCACTCCAGTGATGACGACGCCGGTCATGGCGACTCCGAACGCTCCAACGTCCCGCCGCGATAAGCAAAACCTTCCCGCCTCGCTTGCACTTGCAGTGGATCCGGGATCACCTTGCTCCCGAAGAGCATGCGAGCCACGCGAGCCACCACCTGATCGCCAACACGGGCCTCCGCGCGCATCGTCGCGCCATCGACGTGCCCGAACGCCAACCAAGCCTCTAGCATCAACACTTGCCCCGGGCGTACCAAGCCCCAAAACTGCACGTCCTGCACGAGCACCAACATGGTCTCGATTTGGAAATCGCGACTCACGACGTGCAGCCAGCCGCCCACCTGAGCCATGCACTCGACGATCAGGCTCGGCGGCATCACCGGCGCTTTGCCGTAGTGCGCAGGGAAAAATTCCTCGGTGACGCTCACCGCCTTGCTCGCCAGCGCGCGCTTGTCTTTCTCGACCTCCAGCATCTTGTCGAAGTAGATGAAACGCATTTCAGACCTCGCTCGTGCCAGGGTTTTCATCCCAGCGCTTCAGCACCACGGTGCCGTTCTGACCACCGAAGCCGAAGGAATTGGAGAGCGCTATGCGCACGGGCTTGACGCGCGGTTGATTGGGAACGTAGTCGAGATCACACTCCGGGTCGCGTCTTTCTAGGTTGATCGTCGCGGGGATGATGCCGGTCTTGAGCGCCATCACGCACAGCAAAAATTCGATGCCGCCTGCTGCGCAAACGAGGTGCCCGAGCTGAGATTTCGTGGAGCTCACCGGCACGCGATAGGCGTAGTCGCCAAACACACGTTTGATGGCCAAGGTTTCCACACGGTCGTTTTGAGGCGTGGAGGTACCATGCGCGTTGATGTAGTCCACATCGATCGGAGCGATGTTGGCGCTTTGCAACGCTCGATTCATACACGCAGTGGCGCCGTTGCCCTCAGGGTGCACATCCGTCAAGCGATGCCCGTCCGACGACGCTCCGTAGCCGATTACTTCAGCGTGTATGGTCGCCCCGCGGCGAAGCGCGTGCTCGAGGTCCTCCAACACGACGAGCCCAGCACCTTCACCCAAGACGAAGCCGTTGCGTGTGGCGTCGAAAGGTCGGGAGGCCTTGCTCGGCTCATCGCAGCGCGCCAACGCGCCGAGCAAGGTGAAGCCAACCACGCAGAACAGAGAGAGCATGCTGTCGGCTCCGCCGCTGATCACGACGTCGGCCCGGCCGCTGCTGATCAGATGAAACGCTTCTCCGAGGGCTTGGTTTGCCGAGCTGCAGGCAGTTTGAACGGTCAGGCACGGACCTCCGGCACCCACGGCCTGCGCCAGAACGGTGCCGATGAACGGAATGCTGCGCTGAGCCAGCAGACCAGGGCGCCCGCTCATCAGTTCCAGGATGCTGTGCGCGTCGAATTGGTTGCACGCGGCAGACTCGAGGTAGTGCTCGAGCGTGGGCAAACTGGAGGCGCCCACGCACACGGCCAAACGGGAGCGATCGACCGTCGCGGCGGCGAGGCCAGCGTCTTGCCAGGCACTGGTCAGAGCGCAGAGCCCGAAGCGCCCCGAGCGACTCAGCATGTGCGCCAACTGCGGCGGCGGATCCGGCAAGCGCGACAGGTCCACCTCACTTGCCAATCGGATCGGCAAGCCGCGGGAATCGAACGATTCGATCCAGCCCACGCCGGAGCGCCCCGCGAGCACCGAATCCCAGACCTCGGCCACCTCGAGGCCAAGGGAAGTGACCGCGCCCATGCCCGTCACCACCACGCGACGTCGCTGATTTTGCGGGGTTCTCATCCACTACTCGACTTCGATGATGGCCCGAGGTTGAAGCAGCCCGAATAGCCGCCGCGCTTCGCTCCGTGACTCGAAATCTGCCAGTGGCCGGCGGCTCAGCGTGAACTCGGCAGAGGCGGAGACCACGCCTGATACGCGAGCCTGCCCCCCGAAGCCACGCAGCTCACCGTCGCTCGATTTCAAGTTCACCTCGAGCTCGACTTGATCGCCCGGGGTGACGATTCGGCGAAGTCGCAAGCGGCCGACCTGAGTCAAGAGGCCCAGGTATTCGAAGTCGCTCGCTTCGCGGATGAGTGCATCGGCCACCTGCACCATGCATTCGAGCAACAGAGTGCCTGGCATCAACGGCTGTTCAGGAAAGTGGTGCGTGAACAGGTCCTCGCTGAGGGTTACGTTCTTCACCGCGCGCGCTCGTTGGCCGCTTTCCAACTCGAGGATTCGATCGACCAACAAGAACCGCACGTTTAGCTATCCTGCACTACGGAGACCGCAGCTGGCGGGCGCAGGCGCGTGCCAATTGCAATCAGATCTGCCGACATCACGTCGTCGCCCGCAGGGAATGGCACCGTGTGCCCGCAGCTTGCGCAACGGAACTCGGGTGAATCGGCGACCTCGGTCAATGTTCCGTTGCATTGCGGACACTGAGTCGACATTTCGGCCTTGGCCTGCAGCAAACGATTGACCACGCGCACCAGGGTTGCAACGACGAATAGGTTGCGCAGATCTGCAAGCTTCAGCTCTTTTTGCCCGAGGTTCAGTTCAGGCATGCCCTGCTTCAAGAGCTCGAGACCGAATTCGGTGACCTTGCCTTGGCTCCAGAGCTGCTCTTCACCGAAGTGCAGGACAGCGCGCTGCAAGGCATCGACACGCGGGAAGTGAATGTTGAACTCCCGCTCCAGGGAAAAGGCGATATCCAAATAGTCGAGCGACTCTGCCCCCAACTCGCTCAGTGAACTCGAAACGGATATCTTGGCCTCGTCGCAATCCAAGACGGTCGCAACCGCGTGAATGACGCGTTTGGAGACCGTGGGATCTTCAATCAGTGGCTTTGCCGTGCTCATGTGTGCTCCTTACTCGCGGCGCCCGCCGACTCAAAGACCCAAACCACCTGCAACCGAAAGGACTGCGCCAGTAATATAGCTAGCGTCCGACGAACCCAAGAAACGCACGGCTCTCGCCACTTCTTCAGAGAGACCGAAACGTTTGAGAGGAATCATCTTCTGCAAGTTCTCTTCCTCGAAGGCGCGAATACGGCTCGACATGTCGGTAAGGATGATGCCGGGAGAGACGGCGTTGATGCGCAACGACCGCGGGGCAAGCTCGATTGCAAGCGATTTGACCAGCGCCTCGAGCCCCGCCTTCGATGCGGCGTAGTTGGCGTGACCGCGCCCGGCCAGGGTCGCCGCGACCGAGGAAATCGCGACGATGGCGCCGGATCGACGACGCATCATGGCCGGCATGACCTCGCGAATGCACAGAAACACTCCGCGCAGATTGGTGTTCTGCACGCAGTCCCAATCTTCTACCGACATCGAGCCCAAGAGACCGTCTCGCGTGATTCCCGCATTTGCAACAAGAAGATCTACGTCTCCGAGCTCGCTGGCGGTGGCCTTCACGGCACGCTTCACGTCCGTCTCGGAGGTCACGTCCAACTCGACCGCGATCGCGCGACGGCCCATGTCCGTGATGGCTTTTACCACTTCGGCCGCTTTGTCGGCACGATTGCGATATGTCAGCGCAACCGAAGCACCGTGCGCGGCGAGCTCGAGCGCGACCGCTTGCCCGATCCCCCGGGAACCACCGGTCACCAGCGCCACTTGGCCTTGGAACAATGACTGCGCCATGTCTGAGCCCTCACATGGTCAGTGAAAAACCGCCGTCGGCGATGATCACTTGGCCACGAATCCAAGCGCTCCCCGGCGAGCACAAAAACCCGACGACCTCAGCCAAGTCGTTCTCCGTCCCGAGCCGGCCAGCGGGAGTACGTGCGAGTACGTGCGCGGTGAGGCGCTCGCGCTCTGGATTGATCTTCATGCTTTCGGTGTCGATATAGCCACCCGAAACCACGTTGACGTTGATGTTGTCTGGGGCAAGCTCACACGCCAAATAGCGAGCGAGACTCTCGAGGGCCGCCTTGCTCGAGCCAAGGCCAGCATAGTGCGGGGCGCAGCGCATGGCCCCGAGGCTACTGACGCCGATGATGTTGCCTCCGCCGCCCTTCTTCATCAGCCGCGCCGCCAATTGCGCGCCGACCAAGAAAGCTTGCGCGTTCAGCTCCATCATGCGCGCAAAGACTCGAGTCGACAGATCGAGTGCTGGGGCGAACGACGCACGCGCGGCGTTGCTCACGAACACGTCGAGCCGCCCGTACCGTTCTTCCACGTGTCGAAAGAGCTTCTCGAGCAGGACCGGGTCGCCCACGTTGGTGGCCAGCGCTTCGGCTTGCACATCCAAACTCTGAAGCTCGGCAACGGTCTTGCGGGCAGCGTCATGATCCAGGCAATAGGCTGCCACGACGGCTTGCGGGCGATCACGGGCCAAGCGCAGCGAAATCGCACGGCCGATGCCCCGTGTGCCACCGGTGACCAACACAACGCCGCCCTGGGTCGTCATTCGACTATCTGATCGCTTTGCTTAGAGACGCGCATCACTCGGCTACGACCCTGCGAATTGACACCCGCCCCGCGCGGTTTCCTCTGAGAGCCACACGCCCCATCCGCCGGTTTGCGTATCACTAGTGGTGTTGCGAGTCAACGCAGGGCTGCAACCCTGCGTTGCTCGAAATACGTTCGATCACCGCCGCAAGCAAGAAGCGCAAGCGCGAGCATCGCCGAAGACGTACCCGATTGGGTAGCGAGCGAACCTGCGCGGCGTCTCTTCGTTGAAGCGCCAGGGGTGAAAGAAGCCAAATCAAATATTGAGATGAATGCGCGTGCGCTCCCCAGTGCGTTGGTGACCGCAGCTGCGGAGCGCAAACATCGCACGATGCTAGAGCTCACTGACGAACGAAGGTGATCTCCTCGTCCAAGCCTTCCAGTCGACCAACGATCGTGTTGTTGCCCTTGAGCGTGCCAACGAATTGGTGCTCTTCGCCAGCGGGCATGACCACCTTGAAGTGAACGCCGTCGTTCACGGTGACGCCTTCGAACGTGGACTGACCGACATTCTGAATGTCGGCCGCGCCCCACACGCCGGCTTCGTCGTGGCTCAAATCCAACTTCACGTTTAGGCCGAAGAGCGACGTGGCCCACGCGCCGCCCAGAGGACCGAAGCCGACACGCGGGACCGCGCTCAGCTGAATGTCACGGCGCAACACGTTATCGTGGTTGACCTTGGCGGCCAGAATTCGGCCGTTCAGGATGTGGGCGACGCCCGTCCCGGTCCAAGAAACCTTTCGGCCAGTGGGCGCGTGAGTGCTCGAAGCCACCCAGTCGAACGCCACTGTATTGCCGCGATCGACACCCGCCTTCAGCTGATAGGTGAGATCGGGATATTCCGTGCGCAGCTGCGCAAAGTGCAGCTCGACCATCTTGGACATGTCTGCAGAGAAGCTACTCGTGTAGTCCCCACGGTTGATCTCGTCGAAGCTCTTCTTCAAAACATCGGACAAAACATTAGACATCTTTTCGATCCCTTCCATCAAATTTCATTGAACGCATTGGCGCGCCCCCCGTACGCACATCGGGCGCGATCATGAGCGGGAGCGTCAGTTGACGCTGGCGGGGTAGTAGTTAATCGTTCGCCCGGTCGCAGGAACGAGCTCGGAAAGCCTAGTCGCACTATCTGAATCCGTGACCAGCGACAGATTGGCGAGAGAAACGCGGGTGCCAATGCCGTCGACCTGGTACGTGCCTGCCGGTACGAACACCCGAGCTCCCAGGCGACTGGCGACTTCGGCTGCGGTGCTCACGGCAGCGACGTCGCTTCGAGCGCCGTCGCCCACGGCGCCAAACCACTTCACTGAAACATCGTTGGAGCTCATCTCACGCTGCCAGTACCCGCTGCCGTCTGCACTCTTCACGAGAAACCCGACGTCGTCTGCCACGGTGGACAGACGCGAGTTTGCTACGAATGCAAACACGCCGTCGCCACCGTCAGCCGGCGTAGCAAAACCGGCCACGTAAACTCGCAGGCCCTGCGACCCGCGAACACTGCGCAGTTGCTCGATGCTATTAACACTCAGATCTGCGTCACTCCTACTTACTCCGCCTTCGGAGCTCTTTACAGCGCAACCTGCGCTAACCATAAGCACACTGGCCGCGCATACGCCCAGTGCCATCTGCCTTCTCGAAAGAAGGTTACCGCCCGTCTTGGAAATGGTTCCCATTCGTATCCCCTTTCAGCAATGACGAGACGGAGTATAAACCCGAACTCGGCCCCACATCAACTACCTTGTCGAGCTCGACAAGCGTCGGCGTGCCGAAATCGGAGTGCCGAAAACCGAGCTCCCGCGAAGGAGATGAACAGTTGGACATTGAGCCCCGCGGCCGAAATACGATTGAAACTCAAGGGGGGCATTTCCGATCGTTTGCAGGCGGCCAATGCTGTCGGTACCCGCCGCCCGGCGATCCCTGGAGCGAGATTCGCCAGCCGCTATGCAGTGGTTACCGGCGCCACCCTATCGCTCAACCCGCTGTTTGCGACTCAGCAATGCGCTCCAAGAGCACAAAGCGTGCCTCGATCGCCGCGATTTGCTCGCTCGCGGTTTGCTCGCGCACCGGTTCACCGATGATCACCGTTACCTTCGAGCGCGTGAACCGACGGCGATCATTGAACTGATCGTTGCCTGCGATCCATATCGGCACGACCGGCATTCGAAAATCCGCGCTCAAACCGGTGGTACCTGCGTCGTGGCGAGTCGCGTCCATGGCGCCGAAATGAAAGCCTTTTGGGAAGCTGAGTGGAACGAAACCGCGATCCATGAGGCTGGCCAATTCGAACAGGCCCTGACGCGTGTTGCCGCGATGGGGCAGGAACGTCACCGGGAAAAGCCCGAAAGCGATCAGATGACGAGCGATAGCGACCACAAAGGATTGCCAGAGCGTACGCCAGGACGCGCCCGCGCGCGGAGACCTGAAGTCATAGTTGGTGATGCTCAGCAAACGGCGACGCAAGCGGTCAGGCAGCGCCTCGCTCACTGCAAACACATCCAGCCAATGCCGGTGCGGTGCGGCTGCAATCACGAACGGCGCCTGCAAATTGGAGAGATGCTCACGCCCGATGAACGCCACCCGATGGCGGCTACGAAAGAGCAGCCAGCTCAACACGGGTCGCAAGACGAGTTGCAAGCCGCGCGCGACCGGGCCGCTACCAAAGCTTGCTGATTGGAGTGCCGCCCGCGATTCGGAACGTGCCACGGGCGAGCTGAGCTCACGGCGAACGCTAGCCACGGTCATGTTCTCGGCCAGCGCCAAGTGGTCGAGGACGACCCCGTGCCGTCGCTCCAGCAACGTCACGAATTCCACCATGTCGAGCGAGCTCAGCCCCAAATCTCGGCTGAAATCTAGCTGTTCATCGCCGGCGCTGGCGTCCGCATCCAAGAGCGCAATGGCTCTACTCAAGGACTGCGGGATTTCGTCGGGCGTTTCAGAACGCGCCGCGGCAGAGACGGGCGCCGATAGCGAAGCGATCACCTCACCACGCCGCACTTTGAGCAACGCGCCGCGCGGCAGATCCGGCCCTGGCCATACGCTCCAGCTGCGAATCGTCTGGTGTCGCTCCAAGCGTGTATTCGTGCTCTGTACGATCGCTTCGGCTGCCGCGCCTGGCTCGAGCAGCAACACCGCGTGGACCACGCGGTGACCGTTCAGATCGGTGCCGCACACGACGGAATCCCTCACCGCGGGGTGAAGCGCTAGTTCACGCTCTACCTCGGCCGCGAAGACGTTGAAACCTTCGCTGGTGACGATCAAATCGTCCTTACGCCCCAAGAAGAAGAGATGCCCGCCTTTGCCGACGCGCACCAGGTCGCCCGTCTTGAGGTAGCCGTGCTGGGCCGTCGCGCTGCGGCCATTTGCAACGATGATCTCGGCGGCAACGGTATCGCCGCGAATCATCAGCTCTCCGTCTTGGTCGACTCGAATCGAGCCGTCCTGGGGGAGCTTGCCAATTGAGCCGAGCGGCCGAAAATACGGATTGGTCACCGTGGCAATGGCCGCTGTTTCGGTCATGCCATAGCCCTGAATCACGATCTTTCCGGCATCGCGCCAGAAGCGTTCGTCGTCTTCCGCCAGGCGAGCACCACCGACGACAATGACCAAGAAATTCGCGCCGAACAGGTGATTCAGCTCGCCAAACAACACATGCCGCCGATAGGCCCAAGGGCGTAGTAGCGCCAGAGCACCGAGCCGACGCCGCCCATCGCGCGCCGGCAGGCCTTTTACTGCACGCGTGAGCACCTGGAGCACGCGCGGAACCGTGGCCAACAGATGCACCCGATAGGTGCGTATCGTGCGCATCAGATGGGCGGCGTTGACGTCTTGCACGTAGAGGACGCAAATTCCGAGCGAAAGCGGAATGCACACATCGACGATCAAGCCTTGAACGTGGCTGAGCGGCGCGATGCCCAACATGCGCACGGGAAACAAGCGGAGCAGCCAGCGAAAGCGCCTGAAACGCGCCAACTGAGCCACGATGTTGCCATGACTCAGGCTCACACCGCGCGGCGTCGACATGGTGCCCGAGGTGAAGATCACGGCCGCCGGGTGCATAGCGGTGACGCGCCCTTCGGCGGCGATCGGGCGTTGCGGCGCTGGCCCCAGGTTCGTCAGCAAGCGCACGGGTAAGTCGACGCTCGCCGCGCTGTGGTGAGCGTCGCACAGCAATAGCTTGGGCGCGGTCACGGCGGCCACCGAGCGCAGATAGGCCTCGCTCAAGTCGTCGTCGATCGGCACGGCCACGACACCCCGCCAAAAACACGCGAGTAACCAGGCCACCCATTCCGGACTGTTTTTGCCCCAAATCAGCAGATGGTCGCCGAATGCCAGGCCAAGCTCGTCGAGCCGTGCGGCAGCGCACTGCACGGCGCTGGACAACTCACGGTAAGTCCACCAATGCACGCCGATAGTGACCTGAACTCCGAGCGCCTTCCGCGCTGGAAAGCGCTCGAGGGCGCGGACGAGCCCCTGTAGCGTTCCCTGATCGGCGTTCATGCGAAACGGCCCACGACGCTCGCTCTCATCGCGAATACCGTGAAGGGATAGCTGCTCATCGTGACTTGCGCGCAGGATGACCCCCAGGATCGTCGAGTGTGGCAGGCGCCACTCGCCCGCCCCTGTGCCCGTGAGCAGGGTAGCAATGAACCGGGCCCTTGGGAAGGGCCGTACCAAAGCGCAGGCTACTCATTCAGTCGACTCAGGCCAAGGTCATCTGCTAGGTTGCGAATGCGTCGGGTGCGGACCGAGTACGGGCTCTCTTCTCAGCAGACCATTCATCAAGCCGGGGCCTACAACAACGGGGCGAGATCGATGAGCATCAAGTCAGGGAAGGTTGGGCGACTGTGAAGCGCCCGGTTTGGCTATTCAGCCTGGATACAGAGCAGTTCGCGGCTGTTCCAATGACGACGGGCCGCCTCAAGGCGTACTTTCGTAAGTTCGGGACTACGGCTGACGCGACCGAGATCGAGATCGTGCACTTCTTCGATGAGTCCGAAGTGCTCCCTTGGTGTGATAGGGAGTGGTCGGGCAAGAAGAAGTGGCGCTGGAATCGCGCAAAAGCAACACCCTTCGAGAAGGCGAGCGCTGCGCTCTCGGCCGGTCTCGAGCCGGTCATCGCGTTCAGTGTTTACACTTGGAATGCCGAGGTTTTCCTCAAAGCGATTCAAGTGATGCGAGCCCGCTGTCCCGGAGTGTTGGTCGTCGTTGGCGGCCCGCACGTGCAGCGCGCGCGGGACTTTCTGTTCGACGATGGCATCGACGTCGTCGTCCTCGGCGAAGGAGAAGCAACCTTTCAGGAGCTGCTGGATTGCCGCTCGCGCAGCGCGTACCAGGCCGTCAAAGGCCTGGCATTCGTGTCCGAGGCCGGAACCGTCGTTCAAACCGAGTCGCGCGAGCGCTTCCACGATCTCGACGTCATGCCCTCTGCACTCGACGTGCTGGAGCTCAAGCACCCGAACGGCGCTCCCATCTATACGCGCGTCGCGTACGAGACCTCGCGCGGCTGCCCGTTCAAATGTGCCTTCTGTGAATGGGGCACGGGCGCGATTGGCACCAAGATGTTTCAGCACAGTGTCGCCCGCATCCGCTCGGACTTCGAGCGGCTCGTCGCCGCAGGCATAGACGACATCTGGCTGTGCGACTCCAATTTCGGAGCGCTTGCGGAAGATCTGGAGAAGGCAAAAATCATCGCCGACCTGCGAGAGCGGACGGGGAGGCCCGCAAGCTTCGGCACTTCCTGGTCGAAGAGCCACAACCGCCGCGTTCAACAGATCGTGCTTTTGATGATGAAGCACGGCCTTTTGCAACAGTACGTTCTCGCGCTGCAAACGCTGACGCCGCTGGCGCTCGAGCTCAGCAATCGCAAGAACATGAAGAACAACCACTACGAGCCAATCGTAAAGGACATGGTCGAGAACAACGTGCCTGTCTCGGCTGAGTTGATTTGGGGACTACCGGGCGACAATTTGCCGGAATTCGAGCGCAATCTGGACAAGTTGAGCGCTCTGTTTCCCAACATCAACATCTATGGATTCACGCTGCTCCCCGGCACTGAATTCTTCGAGAAGCGCGAGACGTACGCCATCGAAACCATCCCCGTCGCCGGTTACGGGAAGGCCAAGGGCGAGTACGTCGTCGGTTGCCACACCTTCGGTCGAGACGAAGGGATCGAAGGCTATTTTCTGATCAGCGCGCACATCCTGTTGGTGCGCGGTCACATCATGCCGCTCACTTCACGATACCTCTGCTTGCTCGGCAGCGTCCCGGTCTCGGCGTTCTTGAGGCGGATGTTGCGCGCGCTCGCCGATGGCTTCCGCACACAGCTGCGCAACGCCGATCTGAACGATCGAATGAAGCTCTACGAGCACCGCGTCGAGCTCTACCTTTTGATGTTGAGCAAGCCCGAGGAGCTGTTCGAAATTGCTCGTAGGGCATTGCTAGAGCACTTGCTGAACCTGAAGGTCGACGCCGAAGTCATCGACCATGCCCAAGCCGCCCTGCAATTGGATGCCGCGTGCTGCCCCAAGTGCGGCGAACAGCGGGAGACCGTGCAAAGCTTTTCTTTCGATGCCCACTCGGTATGGAGCTCGCTCACGGGCATGAAGTTGCCGCCTCTGCAGGCGTTCAATGAAACCAGACAACGGCTCCGGATCGAGCACCCGGGCGGCGTCGGCACGGTCCTCAAGGATCCCGACGGCGGGGGCTGGTTCCAAGGGCGCCCGAGCCTCATCAAGACCTCGTTACTTATGGCACCCACGGCGTCGCCCTAGGGCGTCCTAGGGCTGGGCGCAACGCGCCTGATCTGCACTCGCAAAAGTCGAAAGTCATCCGCCAGGTAGCTGATGTATTCGACGGCGCCGTCGCGCTCTTGGAATTCAGGGTGACCGAAGGCATGCCTGGCGTTGGGCTCCGGCGGATCGAAGACATGGACCTCGGCCGACCATGGCCCTTCGAGCTGGCTGGACGTTCGGAGCATGATGTGCCCGCAGTCGATGTACACCGCGAGCCACCGGCTCAGGAAGCGGTTGAAATACACACTGACGTTGGCGGGTGCCGCGAACAGCGGCGCGGCGCGGGCCGCGGACGGCGACCAGTCAGTTGCCGAGCGAAACCTCCAGGCGTCCCGGTCCAAGGCTTGGTCGATGCGCGCGCGAGCCAGGCGGCAGCCTGAGGCGCCTGGGGGGCCTCCTGAGCAAGCGAACAAGTACAAGAAAGGTTCGCTGATCACCGGGATCCCGAATTCGCCCTCGCTCTGGTCGAACAGCAGAGTGGGATCGGCGAGACGCGAATGCGCGTGCGGTCGCACCGGACCCTGGTCGAAATCGCTCCAGTAGGCGATCGAGGATCCGAGAACATGAAAATTCCATTCGCCGGGCTCGGCGTAGACTTTCACATAGCCGAGGATGGCCCTGCCCCGCTCCGGATCGGCAACGGGCCCGCTGCCCCAAATCGCGTAGCGCGCTCCGCACGGCTTCTCGCATTTGCCATTACCACGGTCGACGTGAGCATCATTGAAGGCACGCTCCTCGTCCGTGAACGGAAAAAACTCCCGGGGCGCACCCCGTGCGTCCTCTGGCTGCACGAAGTCGTGCACACCGTCGGAGGCGTCGCTATCGGTCGTCCACGACATGGTATTGCTGCGCCAGGTATTGGGATAAGAGCCAGCCTGAGTCGCGACTGAATCCCCGTACACCCAAACTGAGCGCAACCCGAACCTGCCGCTCACGCCTCCGTCACGACCGCGAATTTTCGACGGTTGCTCCAGCTTTCCCAGCACTTGCACGGCACCGACCTGCACGGGCTGTGGCGTGACCTGACAGGCCACCGCGAGCCCGATTAGCGACAGCGCTGGGACGCGAGTCTGCTTCACCCGTCAAAGCTACCACCATTTCTACCTGTGGTGCTCGTGTCTAAACCCCAGCGCCCAAGTTCACGCCACTTTCGCCGACGCGGAAGCGCGCAGCCTGCCATCCTCTAGCGACAAGATTCGGTCGCAGCGACGGGCGATTGATTCGTCGTGCGTGCTGATCAGGAACGCCGTGCCCTCGTCTCGGGAGAGCTCACGGAGTAGAGCAATCACCTCGTCCGAGTTCGCGCGGTCGAGGTTCCCGGTGGGTTCGTCCGCGAGGACTAGCTCGGGCTTCATGATGAGCGCGCGGGCCACGGCGACGCGTTGCTTCTGTCCCCCCGACAATTGCGCCGGTCGGAACGACATGCGCTGGGACAGGCCGACGCGATCGAGGAGTAAAAGCGCGCGCGCTTGCCGCGACGGGTCGCCGCGCGCGTGGGGTCCGTACGTGGGCATCAGCACATTTTCGAGCGCCGTAAAGTCCGGAAGCAGGTGATGAAACTGAAACACGAAGCCCAGATGTCGATTCCGCACCGCGCACAGCGCGTTCTCTTGCAAGCGCAGTGCTTCTTGGCCCGCAATGCGGAGCGACCCGCTGGTCGGCGCGAGTAGCGTGCCGGCAATCGATAGGAGCGTACTCTTGCCGCTGCCGCTCGGGCCGACGAGCGCCACGAATTCTCCCGTTTCTACCTTCGCCGTAATGCCGCGGAGCACGGGCGTCGCGGCATCTCCTTCGCCGAAGCTCTTCACAATCTCCGTAGCCTCTAGGACAGTCATGATTGGATTGCCTCCAGAGGGTCGATCTTGGCTGCGGACCAGGCGGGGAGGATGGCGGCAATGGCGCTGGCACAGACCGCCAAGATGACCGCCCAGCTATACTCTCCCAGCGCGGGGTCAATGGGGATCGAAGGCACACCATTCGCCTTCATCGAGACCGCAAGCAAAGCGTGCGCGAAGCCAAATCCGAGCGCAATGCCGATCATCGCACCCATCGCGCCAACCAGCGCGCCCTGAAGCACGAAGGCTCGGATGATCGCCGTACGCCCGATGCCGAAGCTGCGCAGGATGCCGATCTCCGAGCGACGGCGCGACACCGACAGGTACAGGGTGCTCGCGACACCGATGGCAATCGTCAACAAGCTGAACGCCTTGATCATCGCGGCCGTGCTCGCCTGCGCACGAAGCCCCTCCTGCAGCCGTGCGTTGCGCTCGAGCCAGCTCGATGCCTTGAGCTGCGTGGCGCGAGCTAGACGGTCCGCTAGAGCGGGGGCCTGCCAGACATCATCCACCTTGAGCTCGATGATCGAAACGCCATCTTGAATGTCAAATAGCTTCTTGGCGGTGCCGAGCTCGATATAGAGCACCCGCTCGTCGATGGCCTGCACCCCCAAGGTGAATATGCCCCGCACCACGACCACCGCTTCCGCACTCGCCGCAGCGCTGCTGCTCGCAGGTCGCACGGCTCGAAGGATCAGCCGCTCCCCAACGTCGACCGCGAGCTCGTCTGCGAGACGCGAACCGATGATCACGTTCCCGACCCCGAGATCGAGACGGCCGCGAATCATCGACTGACCCAAAGGCGCTATTTCGTCGGCATTCTTTTGCTCCACCCCAGTAACGGCTACGGCAACGTTCTTTTCTCCCCGAGCTAGCGTCCCGTTGCCGAAAACCTCGGGCACCGCTACTCGGATACCCCGCATTCTTGCCGCCACCTCGAGCACGAAACGATAGGTTCGGATCACGGGTTTCACGTCGTGCCCCGGCTGGACTGCGAACAGCGAACGCTTGCCGGGCGAGGCGAGGAACGCTCGCGGCGAACGCGGCTCCGGTTCGAGTGTGACGTGAGCGACGTTGCCGGTGATGTCCTCGGTGAGGCGTGCACTGAGGCCGTTCATGAGCGCCGCGATGAACGTGAAGACCACGACGCCGACCGCGACACCCGACACGAGCAGGCCTGTTTGGAGGCGTGCCGATGCGAGGTAGCGGGCGGCTAGCTTGCCCTCAAACACCATCGGGCACGATCCGCGCCCGGACCCTTGCACCTACGGTCGCCGCCTTCGGGTCCAGCGCGACCCAATCGCAAGCTTCGAGACCGGAACGCACGACGACCACCGGGGCCGGCCCGTCATCCACCGCAATCTCGCGGCGTTCGACGCTCGGGCCAGAGACAATCAGAACGAAGGCGTGGGCGCCCCTGCCGCCGACACTCTCGCGCGGGATGGTCACGGCAGCGAGGACGGTGCCGACGCTTACGTTGACGACCTCGGACATCCCAACCAGCACGCCGTTCGGTGGACGCCAGCGGGCGAAAGCTGGGTTCGGTTCCGAGGCGCTCATGCGCGCGGTCATTCAACTCTCATGCCAGTCCGGGCTCCGACTCACTCCTCCCCATCGCCGCGGTTTCAGTGGGTGGGTGCCCAGAGGACGCTATGCCTAGAGGCGGTCTCGACCCGAGAGCGTCGGCGTGGCGGGCCCACTTCGTGCAAAGCCATCGCCGACGCCGCATCCGCGCCGTGAGGCACGCTTGCGCCACGAGTTGGGGCGTTCATGCGTCTGACCCACCAGTCGCTGAGAAATTCGCAGAGAACCAACGTACTAGTCGAAGCGCTTTCCAACCAAGCGGACGAGGCGATAACTCAGCGCCGGTTCAGCAGAGTCTGCTGAATCAGCGCGCATGAGGGCTTCGAGTCGCTCGCGGAATCAGATGCCGGCGATCGCGACATGTTCGACGACCTTCGTGACTCCC
>Ga0302321_100000263_pt1 | contig 46480 bp, 43 predicted proteins | sample Fen_T0_1_FD_202505 | JGI IMG/M metagenome (GOLD analysis project Ga0302321, IMG submission 202505) | Peat permafrost microbial communities from Stordalen Mire near Abisko, Sweden - Fen_T0_1 | ecosystem: Environmental > Terrestrial > Soil > Wetlands > Permafrost | place: Sweden: Abisko... | reverse complement strand
TCGACGAAATCGACATCGGCATCGGAGGCCGCGCCGCCGAGGCCGTCGGCCAGAAGCTCAAATCCCTAAGCCGCGGCCAGCAGGTTTTATGTGTAACTCACCTGCCCCAGATCGCAGCCTTCGCCGATCAGCACTTCGTCGTTGAAAAGCGCGAAGCCGACGGTCGCACCAAGATGCAGATCCGCCTCCTCGACGATCGCGCCCGCACCCACGAAGTAGCCAGAATGCTCTCCGGCGCAAAGGTCACCGACACCAGCCTCCAGCACGCCGCCCAAATGATCGCGGGAAGCCGGTAGAGGGAGAGAAGACCAAATGTACAGAGGATTCATTTTTGAACATGCTACGCTTGGAAAATTCTGCCCCGTGTGTGATGCCGGATGTTTTGAGAATTTTGACAGTCGCGGGAACACTCAGATAATTTGCCCTACCTGCGGAAAATTCATCTTGGGATCGAGTGCGAGCGTTTTCATTGCCTTCCATCGCGGCCGGAAGGTCAACATCGGGTACAAGCTTTCAAATTTCTTCCGGTCCATATCGGAACGGGCCTTCGGCGAATCCGACCTCTTCCTCTTTCCTGTCTTCAGCCATGATGATTTGGAGCGAGTATTGGACAAGCCTGACCCATCGGTACAAGAAAAACTCCTTATGCTACTCCGATACTTCGCGAGCCTCAGCAATTATCCAGGCCAAGCCGTCGAGTTGCAGCCCGCAAATGACTATCCCGTACTGTGCGCCAAGAATCGCGCTGAGGTCGACTTCTACGTGCAAGCACTCAAGGAAGATGGAATTATCTCCGTCTACAGAGCGCTTGGCAGGGAGCCCGATTGCACCGTAACTTCGCAGGGGTGGCGGGAACTGGAGCGTGCTGAACAGTCGGGAGCGGACTCGCCGAACGGTTTCATTGCGATGTGGTTCGATCCAACACAGAATCTTGCGAGTGAGGCCATCAAATCTGCCATCGCTACGGCAGGGTACCATCCAATCCGAATAGACGAAGTGGAACACGTAAATAGAATCGATGATGAAATCCTTGCAAAAATCAGGCAATCGAGATTTCTAGTCGCAGATTTCACTGGCCAAAGGCATGGAGTCTATTTCGAAGCCGGATTTATGCTTGGCTTGGGACGAACAGTCATTTGGACTTGCAATAAATCGGATTTTGACAAGGTTCACTTCGACACGCGCCAGTACAACACAATCGTCTACGAAAACACAGATGAGCTTAAGACGAGACTTCAATTCAGGATCGAAGCGATTCTCGGAAAGGGACCAATTCCAGCATAGAACCGGGGGTCCAAGTCCCGCTTTTGGAAGTTGGGAGACCACGAACCTCAACCGGCAATTACGTACCCAGGCAACGAACCCCATGCGAACGGCAAGCGAGCCGCCAACCCCACCGCAGGTGGTCTCGGCTTGCCCCTGCAAAAAATAACCTTGACGGAATATATTACTTTGTAGGAATATAGTGTTCATGGCGTACGAAGTCGAGTTCACTGAGGAGTTCGAGCAATGGTGGAACTCACTCGACGCCGATGAACAGGAGAGCGTGGATTTCTCTGTTCGACTGCTGGAAGAGCAGGGGATTCACCTCAAGCGGCCTCACGCCGACACCGTCAACCGGGGATCCCGGTTTCCGAATATGCGCGAATTGCGCTGCCAGCATGAAGGACGGCCTTACCGCATTCTCTTTGCCTTTGACCCACGGCGCACCGCGATGTTGCTGATAGGCGGCGACAAGACAGGCAAGACGAACTGGTACGAAGAGTTCATTCCTCTGGCCGACAAGATTTATGCAAGGCACCTGAAAGAGATTGGCAGTTGAACGTTTTCAAACACGAGACTACCAATCCCAATGGAGTGGGAACAAAATGGCTCGCAACTTCAAAGAACTTCGCGCAAAGATGGACCCGGAGCGCCGTGCCCGTGTGGAAAAGCGCGTTACAGAGGCCCTGAAAGCGATGCCGCTCGAGGGACTGCGTGACGCTAGGGAACTGACCCAGACGCAATTGGCGCAGGTGCTCAAGGTCTCGCAGGGGGCTGTTTCCAAGGTCGAGCGCCGCACCGATATGTACATCAGCACGCTGCGCAGTTATGTACGCGCCATCGGCGGGGACTTGCAGATTCGCGCTGTCTTCCCCGAGGGCGATGTGCTGATCGATCAGTTTGAAGACCTGAAGCCCAAGACCGGCGAGGATGCTGCTGCCTAGGCAGGCGGGTGCAGAAAAATTCACTCTTCGCGCGCATAATGGAAGTATGTGCAGGACCAGAGGCGCAAGTTATTCCCTGATTTCTATCCTCTGATCCCTGTTTCGGGGCCTTACCCCACCCCCCCCACCCTGCAAACACCATTCTTTAACCTATAATCCGCTTATAACTTAAATAATATCAATAGTTTGAAGATTTAACCTATTTACTGATCGGTAAACTAAAACCCCTGACTTTGCCTTTTTTTGGCCAAAACAAGGCAGTTTCCGCTTGGAATCAGCCTCTTTTTCGCCCGCTGCATGCACCAGTTCTTGCCGACAAAATCCGGTTTTCAATCTCCCGGAAATCGAGGGCTACTCTCGTCCAGCATCTTGGCTCTACAATCCATACGAACGGGAGGTCCTTATGCAAACCACTCGACACATCTTCCTCTGTGTCTCAGCCCTTGCTCTCTTCGCGCTCGCTTCCGCATCCGCACAATAACTCTCGCCGAAACTGCAGAACGCCGTCGGTCACTGGCAGGTCCTCAACAACGACGGCAAACCTGGAGGCAAGGTCGATACTTTTCTTGAGAATGGAAAACTCTTTGGCCGTGTGACGGAAGTGCGGCCTGGGCGCACGACGCACGACCTCTGCGACAAGTGCTCAGGTGAATACAAGAATCAGCTCATTCTGGGCATGGTCATCCTGCGCAACTTCCATCCCAGCGGCGACGACTGGGTCGATGGAACGGTTGTCGATCCTGAGAATGGGAAGGAATACAAGGGCAAGATCTGGGCCGTTGGGAACGACAAGCTGCGCCTGCGCGGCTTTATCGGCATCTCGCTTCTGGGACGCACCGAAGGCTGGGTGAGGATTCCCTGAGCAGGGAATCCTCACGCCTTGAAGTTACTTAGCCAGCGGCAGGCGCAGATCGCAGCCACTCATCTCCTTGGGCAATCCCTGATTGAGCAGGTGGAGGATGGTCGGCGAGATGTCGCGCAGCGAGCCGTCGGGGCGCAGGCGGAATTTCTTTGCCTCCTCGGCGACGTAGATCAGCGGCACAGGGTTGGTGGTGTGCGCGGTATGCGGCTCGCCGGTGATCGGATCGACCATCGTCTCGCAGTTGCCGTGATCGGCGGTGACGATCCAGATGGCGTTGCGCTGCTTGACCGCCTCGTAGACGCGCGCAAGCTGGCGGTCAACGGCCTCAACAGCCTGGATTGCAGCGGGCAAAACGCCGGTATGTCCGACCATGTCCGGATTGGCGAAGTTCGAGATGATCACGTCGAAGCTGGCGTCGAGGATGGCCTTCTCAATGCTGTCGCCGACCTTCACCGAACTCATCTCCGGCATCAGGTCATACGTGGCAACCTTGGGTGAGGGCGTCAGGATGCGCTCTTCGCCGCCGAAGGGCTTTTCGCGGCCGCCGTTGAAGAAGAATGTGACATGGGCGAATTTCTCCGTCTCGGCGGTGCGCAGATTGCGCAGGTTGGCGTCGGCCAGCATGTTGCCCAACAGGTGCTCCATCGACTGTGGCGGGCTGATGATCGGCAACTCGAACTTCTCGTCGTACTGGGTCATGCAGGTGTAGTGCAGGTTCTTCGGCAACTCAGAGCGTGGGATGGTCTGGTCGAGCGCCTCCCATGCATCGAGGTTGCGGCCGCCCTCGGCGTTGATGCCGCTCTTGCGGGTCAGCACGCGTGTCACCTGGCGTGCACGGTCGGCGCGGAAGTTGAAGTTGAGCACGGCGTCTTCGTCGCGAATTAGCGCGAGAGGTGTGTTGTGCGCATCGACGATCGTCGTCGGAATCACAAACTCATCCTGCACGCCGGTGTTGTAGCTGTCGCGGATGGCGGTAACAGCGTCGGTAGCTGTTGCGCATTCACCCTTGCCGATGACCATGGCGTCGAAGGCCTTGCGCTGGCGCTCCCAGCGCTTGTCGCGGTCCATGGCATAGTATCTTCCAGAAACGGACGCGATCTTTCCTGTGCCGATCTCTCTCAGCTTCTGTTCGAGCTTGGCAACGTAGTCGATGCCGGAGGTGGGCGGCGTGTCGCGTCCGTCGAGGTAGGCGTGAATGAACACGCGGGTCAGGCCGAACTCGCGGGCGGCGCGGACCAGCGCATAGAGATGCTCTTCGTGCGAGTGAACGCCGCCGTCAGAGACGAGGCCGATGAGGTGCAGCGCGCGACCATGCTGACGAGCGTGGTCAAAGGATGCCTGGATGCGCGGATTGTCCTTGAGGGTATTGTTGAGCACCATCAGGTCGATGCGGGTGATGTCCATCTGCACGATGCGGCCGGCGCCGATGTTCAGGTGGCCGACTTCGCTGTTGCCCATCTGGCCGTCCGGCAGGCCGACAAAGTGCTCCGAGGCCTGGATCAGCGTGTTGGGATACTCGCGGATCAGCGTGTCATAGGTTGGCTTGCGAGCCAGCGCAATGGCGTTGTTGGCGGTTTCCGGGCGATAACCCCATCCGTCGAGGATGGTCAGCACGATGGGACGCTTGGTGGGCATAGGGTAAATACACCTCTGTATCGATCAAGAATTCTTTCTTCTCTAGGATAACCCGCCGGGGCTTCACACGGCGCATGGCGAGAGCTCCGTGCGGCGTGCCCATCATGTGCGACGGCGGTCACAGCGATCCGATTTCGTTTGTTCTATATTCGAAAGGATTTGTCGAATTGCCGTTGTTGCATACCGCGTCATGAGAGCCGACTGACCCAGTTGAGAGGCTGTCATGGAACGGACCAGAACGCCAGTTCCAGACCCAGACATACAAACAGAATTCCAAGGAGCGCAACTCCCGATGCATACACACGAAATTGAACAGATGTGCGTAGTCGCCAAGGGCCCGAATCACGGCCCGGCGCCGATTCCGCAAGAAGGCAGATGGACCAAGGCCAAGGAAGTCACCGACATCTCAGGCCTGACCCACGGCGTGGGCTGGTGCGCGCCCCAGCAAGGGGCCTGCAAGCTCACTTTGAATGTGAAGAAGGGCATTATCGAGGAGGCACTGGTCGAGACGATCGGCTGCACCGGCATGACGCACTCTGCCGCGATGGCCGCCGAGATCCTGCCCGGCAAAACCATTCTTGAAGCCTTGAATACCGATCTGGTTTGCGATGCGATTAACGTGGCGATGCGCGAGCTGTTCCTGCAGATCGTCTACGGCCGCACACAGACGGCCTTCAGCGAGGACGGTCTGCCGATCGGCGCCGGCCTTGAGGATCTTGGCAAGGGCCTGTGCAGCGTGACGGGAACCATGTACGGAACCAGCGAGAAGGGCGCGCGCTACCTGCAACTGGCCGAGGGCTACGTCACTGAACTGGCGCTCGACGAAGACAGTGAGATCATCGGCTACAAGTTTGTCCGCCTCGGACCGATGATGGATGCGATCTCAAAGGGCGTGGACGCGCAGACCGCGCTGACCAAGGCAACCGGCACTTATGGCCGCTTTGCCGACGCCGTGAAAACCATCAACCCGCGCAAGGAATAAAGGAGAAGACCATGGCTTTGTTTGAAGGATATGAGAGAAGGATTGCGCAGATCGACTCCTTTCTTGCCGCGAACGGGATTGCATCGCTGGAAGAAGCGGAGAAGGTCTGCCTCGACAAGAATGTGGATGTGCGCAAGATTGTGAAGTCCATCCAGAACATTGCATTTGAGAACGCCGGATGGGCTTATCTGATCGGTGCTGCCGTCGCCATCAAGAAGAACCAGAATGTGGCCGCGGAGATTGCCGAGACGCTGGGAACAGGCTTGCAGGCATTCTGCATTCCGGGCTCGGTTGCCGACGATCGCAAGGTCGGTATCGGACACGGCAACCTGGCCGCCATGCTGCTGCGCGAAGAGACCGGCTGCTTCGCCTTCTGCGCGGGGCACGAGTCGTTTGCCGCTGCTGAGGGCGCCATCGGCCTCGCCCGCTCGGCGAACAATGCGCGCAAGACCAAGCTGCGCGTGATTCTGAATGGCCTGGGCAAGGACGCAGCACTGATTATCTCGCGCGTCAATGGATTTACGTATGTCCAGACGGAGTTCGACTACGCGACCGGCAAGCTCAAGGTTGTTCGCGAGAAGGCGTACTCCAAGGGCGAGCGCGCGGCTGTCCGCTGCTACGGAGCGGACGACGTGCGCGAGGGCGTCGCCATCATGCACCTGGAAACGGTGGACGTGGCCATTACCGGCAACTCAACCAACCCCACGCGCTTCCAGCATCCGGTGATGGCCGTTTACAAGAAGGAGCGGCTGCTCGACGGGAAGAAGTTCTTCTCGGTTGCCTCTGGCGGCGGCACAGGCAGGACGCTGCATCCCGACAACATGGGTGCGGGTCCGGCATCGTACGGCATGACCGACACCATGGGCCGGATGCACTCTGACGCGCAGTTTGCCGGCTCGTCCAGCGTGCCTGCGCACGTCGAAATGATGGGCCTGATCGGCATGGGCAACAACCCCATGGTCGGCGCATCGGTTGCAGTCGCAGTCGCGGTCGAACAGGCGATGAAAGCGTAAGCCTGACACAACGACTGAAACGTAAAACAGAAAGGGGGGAAGCCGAAGCTTCCTCCCTTTCTGTGTTTGAAGGCGGTTGCCTCACTGCAGGCGGTTAGTCGTTGTAGTTGAGGCTTTCCAGGCCGAGGTAGGTTGCGCCGCCGCCTAGTTCTTCTTCAATGCGGAGAAGCTGGTTGTACTTGGCGATGCGGTCGGTGCGGCTGACCGAGCCTGTCTTGATCTGGCCCACGCCGGTTGCGACGGCGAGATCGGCGATAAAGGTGTCTTCGCTCTCGCCGGAACGATGCGACATGACCGCCGTGTAGCCGTAGCGGCGGCCCAGGTCGATGGCCTCCAGAGTCTCGGTCAGAGTACCGATCTGGTTGACCTTGATGAGGATTGAGTTGGCCACGCCCTCTTCAATGCCGCGCTGCAGGCGCTTGGTATTGGTCACGAACAGATCGTCGCCGACGAGTTGAATCCGGCCGCCCATCTTGTCGGTCATCAGCTTCCAGCCCGCCCAGTCATCCTCGGCCAGGCCGTCTTCGATGGAGACGATGGGGTACTGACGGCTCCAGTTATCCCAGAAGGCAACCATCTCTTCGCTCGACAGCTCGCGCTTGTCGCTCTTTTTGAAGACGTACTTGCCGGTTTCCTTGTTGTAGAACTCGCTCGATGCCGGATCGAGGGCGATGGCGATTTGCTCGCCGGGCCTGTAGCCCGCCAGCTCGATCGCTTCGAGAATCAGCTCAACCGCCTCGGCGTTGGACTTGAGCGAAGGAGCAAAGCCGCCCTCGTCGCCGACGGCCGTCGAGTAGCCCTTCTTTTTAAGCACGCTCTTCAGCGTGTGGAAGGTCTCGGCCGACCAGCGCAGCGCCTCTGAGAAGCGATCGGCGCCGACGGGCATGATCATGAACTCCTGAAAGTCCACGTTGCTGTCGGCATGGGCTCCGCCGTTGAGCACGTTGAGCATGGGCGTGGGCAAAATGCTGGCGTTGACGCCGCCCAAATAGCGATAGAGAGGAATCTCCAGCGTTTGCGCCACGGCGCGCGCCGCGGCCATGGAGACGGCAAGAATCGCGTTGGCACCCAGCTTGCCCTTGTTCGGCGTGCCGTCAAGGGCGATCATGGTCTGGTCGAGCAAACGTTGATTGGAGGCGTCCATGCCTTCCAGTTCGGGCGCAATGACCGACTCTACGTTGGCCACGGCCTGCAGCACACCCTTGCCCAAATAGTGGCTCTTGTCGCCGTCGCGCAGTTCCACAGCTTCGTGCTCGCCGGTGGAAGCGCCCGAGGGCACAATGGCGCGTCCCAGCGCGCCGCTTTCAAGGATTACGTCAGCTTCCACGGTCGGATTGCCGCGCGAGTCAAGAACTTCGCGGGCACGAATGGCAACGATCTCAGTCATATTAGTCCTCGCAATACGGTGCTGTAGCCGGTCGTTCAGTTGCGGACGGCGATCCACGGCAAGAATTTCTCCGGCGGCGCTTTGAATCGTATTCAGAAACTCCTGCACGTTCGTGATTCCTCTCCGTCCAACGCCAAAAGGGAAGTCGATGTCTCCAGAGAATTCTAACAAATCACTCTGAAATAGAGTGTGCAAGGCCGCTCAGACAGCCAACTTGTTGCCAGCCTGGGAGCGAGTCCCGGAACGGGTTGCCTTTGTTGATTCTTGGCGTCCAAGGCACAGGTTCGATACCTTGGCCTGCTACCGGCATCCAAGAAGAGCTAGCCTAGCCTCGTGCTAGGTGAGTCAGCGCCGGGAAGCTGGCAGGCCGCGCGCAACTGTCCCGATCGGGCAGGGTTTGAATACACAGCAAGATCTTTGTCCGCGCATTTCGAAAAAAGGAGACTTTGGATGAACAAGATGACTCTAGTGTGCGCGCTGTTGTTGATGGCCGCTGGCGCTCTCAGAGCGCAGGACGGGAGCCAGGCAAGTGCCTACCAGGGAGTCTCGACGCCTCCGCCCGACGATGCGATCGTGACGACACAGACGCCCGAGGCCAAGCCACCGGCTGGCCAGCCTATGGAGGCTCCGGAGCAGGATCAGACGCAGGAACAGGCGCCTATACAGACTGTAGCGGTCACTCCGGCAATGAAGGACTCCGATCCGGATGCGGGCATCGTGCAGGTGGAGCCGAGCGCCGCCGCGCAGCAGCAGCCGGGATTCGCGACTCGAAGCGCTGCTTACGATCCGGATGGCGACATCGTGCATCCGCAGCCTTTGCGCCCCGGCGAACTGGGGGAGGGAACCCGCATCCAGGTCAAGCTGTTGGACCGGCTCTCTACCACTGGTAGCCAGAAGGGCGAAGCATTTCGCAGCCGCGTGGCCGTCGACGTGCTACAGGGCGGCCAGGTGCTGATTCCCGCCGGAGCGGAGATCGACGGACGTGTCGCCGATGTCTCCAGCGGACGAGTGGGCAGCAGCGGTTCGATGCGTTTGCAGCCGGAGACGGTGATCCTGCCCAACGGCTCACGCTACTCGCTTCGTGCCGAAGTGACCGGAACTCCCGGCTCGCGGACTCGTATTGGCGGCGAAGGTGAAATCATGGCTGGGTCGCGCCTGAAACGCGACGGCATTGAGTACGGCGGCGCGGTGGGCGGCGGTGCGATTACCGGCGCGATCATCGCGGGCCCTGTCGGCGCTCTGACCGGCGGTCTGATCGGAGCCGGAGTCGTGACGGCTCACCTGCTGATCAACCATCCCCAGGCGACACTTGAGCCGGGGACGGTGCTGATCTTCAGCCTTTCCGAGCCGCTGCTGATGACGTCCGAGGGAACAAGCGGGAACTGAAATATTCCTTACCGGGAGTAAGGAATCAGGCTATGATGGTAGTTGAGGGCTTCTTATGGCTACCGCTGCAGTTACATCCAAAGGGCAGATCACCATTCCTCTTGAGGTTCGAAAGAAACTGGGTATCAAACCCGGTGACCGCGTTCGCTTCGTCGAGGGAGAGCATGGCGAGATCATTCTCAAGCCCAAGACAGGCTCCCTGATGGACATGAAGGGGTGCCTGCATTGGACGGGCAAGCCAGTGACCATCGAAGAGATGAACGAGACGATTGCCAAAGGCTGGGCTGGGCAATTGAGCTTCGAGGATTGAGCCGCGCAAGATGAAGGGACTCGATACCAACATTCTGGTCCGGTTTTATGCTCAGGACGATCCCGAACAGTGCAGAAGATGCGATAAGTTTCTTCAGACGCTCGCGCCCGAATCGCCGGGGTTCGTGTCTCTGGTTTCGCTGATCGAACTGGCCTGGGTTCTGCGCAGTCAATATCGCCTGAAGAAGCAGGAATTGATAAGAATTCTGGAGCGACTGCTGGATTCTCCTGAGTTGCTGGTTGAGAATCAAACGGCAGTTGCCTTGGCAGTGCGTCACTTTTCGCAATTCAAAGTCGATTTTGCCGATTGCCTGATTGAACGGTCGGGAGCGGCAGCCGGCTGTGATGCGACGGTAACCTTTGACGTCAGCGCCTCGAAATTCGCAGGGATGAAGCTGCTCTAGCGCGCGTCATCCGTCAGCAGATGGCGGATGAGTGGTCCGGGAACCGAAAGCCTTTTCTTCGCGTATCACTCTCCGAGCGCGCACTTCAGCGTCCAAATGCCATGCAGAATTTCTCAGACACTCTCGGCCAGGTCTACCGTGCCATGATGGCCAACAAGCTGCGCTCGTTCCTGACCATGTTCGGGATTGCCTGGGGCGTGGGTTCGCTGCTGGTGCTGGTGGGGCTCGGCGAGGGCTTCCGCTCGGGCCAGCACAAGAGCTTTGCTTCTCTGGGCAACGATCTGGTGATGATGTTCAACGGGACCATTCCGGCGCTTGCCAACCAGCACACCGGAATGCGCCCCTACCAGTTGACGCTGCGCGATGAAGAGGCGATGCGCCGGCTGCCGGAACTGCGCGCCGTGACCGCCGAGCTGTCCCGCTCGGATCTCTACGAAGTGAGCCAGTGGAGCAACACCGCAGGCCACGTGACAGGAGTCGAGCCCAACTGCACCGTGGTGCGTAACATCCCGATGGCCGATGGCCGCTTTCTGGACGCCGCCGATCTGAGCGAGAAGCGCCACGTGCTTGTGCTGGGGCAAAAGGTCGCTCAACTGCTCTTCCCCGGCCATCCTGCGCTGGGCGAGACGGTGACCATCAACGGCACCGGTTTTACGGTCGTTGGACTGGTGAAAAAGATCGGTCGTGGGAATAATACCTGGGACGACCAGAAGATCTACATCCCCATCACCACCATGCTGGATCTCTATCCGCTGAAGGGCAGCAATATCCCTCGCGACGCGGTCTATTCGCTGCAATATCAGCCAACCACCAAGGGGGAGGCTACGGCTGCCGTGGCAGCGGTTCATCAGGTGATTGCAGAGAATCATGGCTTCGACCCCAGCCTCAAGGACGCCTTCAACGAGTGGGACACGATCAAGGAAGAGAAGATGGTGGGCGCCATTTTCGACGCGATGGATGTCTTCCTGGGCGGGGTGGGCATTGTGACGCTGGGACTGGGCGCGGTGGGCATTATCAACATCATGCTCGTTTCGGTGACCGAGCGGACGCGGGAGATCGGCCTGCTGAAGGCGATCGGAGCCACCAAACGGAGCATTCTGACCCAGTTCTTCTGGGAGGGGCTTTTGCTGACCGGCATAAGCGGAGTCATCGGGATTGGGCTATCGGCTGCATTCATGTGGCTGCTGCAGCAGGTGCTGACCGACAAGATGCCGGGCTGGGATCCGCCGCGGCTGGTGCCATGGTCGGCTGCGCTGGCCCTGGGGGCGCTGGTTGTCAGCGGCGTGGCCGCAGGCCTCTATCCGGCCAGCAAGGCGGCCTCTCTGGACCCGATAGAGGCACTGCGGAGAGAGTGAAGAGGACAGTTCACAGTTGCCAGTTTCATCTTCATGGAGGTTGTTTGTGGGGCAAGCATTTCGTGATTTGCAGGTTTGGCAAAGAGCAATCCAATTGACGTTGGTCATCTACCAATTGACTCAGGGGTTTCCACGCGAGGAAACCTATGGGTTGTCCTGTCAGATCAGACGCGCGGCAGTTTCAATTCCAAGTAACATCGCGGAAGGACAGGGACGACTCACGGTTGGTGATTTCAGACAATTTCTTGGAATCGCTCGCGGCTCAAATCATGAATTACAAACTCAATTGGAAATCGCTCGGGCGCTCGGATTCGGCGATTCAGTATTAATCGATCAGGCGGAGAGTCTGTCACAAGAAGTTGGAAAAATGATTTATGTACTTCTGGGGTCTCTCCATGAGTCAACTTCACTGAAGACTGGCAACTGAGAACTGCGAACTGCGAACTGGAGCTGATCCATGCTCAAGGACATACTCGGCCAGGCGTGGGAGGCGATGGTCTACAACCGCCGCCGCACCGCTATCACGATGATCGGCATGGCCTGGGGCATTGCCACGGTCGTGCTGTTGCTGGCCTATGGGGCCGGCTTCGACCACGCGATCAAAGCCATCTTTGCCGAGTGGGGCACCAACACCATCGGCTTCTTCCCCGGTCGCACCACCGAGCAGGCCGGCGGGGATAAGGCCGGCGTCCGCATCCGCTTCACACTGGAAGATGTGGACCGTGTTGCCAACGCCGTTCCGGGCATTACACACATTTCGCCTTTCGCCTATAAGGATGTCACGGTGCAGAACGATCTGCATACCTACAGTTGGGGCGTGAATGGTGTCCGTCCCACCTATCAGGACATTCTGAAGCTGGACCTTGATCAGGGGCGCTTCTTCAACGGCGCCGAAGACCAGCAACGTGCGCATGTTTGCGTTCTCGCCTCTGAGGCCAAGACCAAGCTCTTCTCTGGCGGCTGGGCGCTGGGAGAGACGGTTCGCCTCAATGGGGTATTGTTCACAGTCGTTGGCGTGCTCCGCGCCAAGATGCAGGAAGGCGAAGACAACGACATTAACCGCCAGATCTACGTGCCTTTCAACACCATGAGTGACCTCAAGGACACGATGTATATCAACGGCGCATGGTTCAACTACCAGGGGGACAACGTATTGGCCGAGAAGACCCTGCGCGAGACCCTCGGCTCCGCCCACCACTTCCGTCCATCCGATCACGAGGCCGTTCACGTGGCGAACCTGATGACCGAGTTGCACCAGTTCAGCATTCTCACCATCGCTCTGCAAGTGCTGCTCTCGCTGGTCGGCGCGCTCACGCTGGGCATCGCCGGCATCGGCCTGATGAATATCATGCTGGTGGCCGTGCAGCAGCGCACCCGCGAGATCGGCGTCGAAAAGGCGTTGGGCGCGCGCAAGAGGCACATTCTCACGCAGTTCCTGGCCGAGGCTTTGGCCATCACTAGTGTCGGCGGCGTGGCGGGCATTGCTTTGGCTTATTTGGTTTCGATGATGGTGGGGCGCATCACCTTCTACAGCGCACTGGCGAAGAACGCCGAAGCCGCGGATATCCGGCTGATTATCTCTCCCGCATCGGTGCTTGTGGCTAGTGGAATCCTGGTCGTCACCGGTCTGGTCAGCGGCATGATTCCAGCGATCCGCGCCGCCAATCTGGACCCGATCGAGGCGCTTAGGTACGAGTGACAGTTGTCAGTTACCAGTTGTCAGTTCTCAGTGAACGGCTGGCTGTTTGAGAGATTCAAGTAGCGCGTAGATCATTTTCCCGACTTCGTGCGAAAGGTTCTCTGCCTCATCGATCAATTTTGAATCACCAAACTTGAGTGACCTTGCAATTTCCAACTGAGTCTGCAATTCACAATTTGAACCACGAGCTATGCCCAGAAACTGCCTGAATTCACCAACTGAGAGCCTACCATGTCCTTCGGCGATATTGCTTGGCACTGAAACTGCCGAGCGTCTGATCTGACTGGACACCCCATAGACTTCCTCGCGTGGAAAACCCTGGGTCATTCGGTAAATAGCCACTGTCAACTGAATTGCTTTTTGCCAAACCTGCAAATCACGAAATGCTTGCCCCACAAATCCCCCCAGGCGCTTAAAAACTGATCACTGACAACTGACAACTGACATTACACCGGCGGCAGTGCATCCACAACGGGCACTCCGGGCGGCGGGGTGAAGCGAAAGCTCTCGGCCGGGACTGGCGCGTTGGGCTGTTCGTTGGTGAAGCTGAAGCGGGTCAGCGCGCCGTCGGTCTCTTCGATCTCCATGCCGGCAATCGCGCCGTCGGCGGTCACGGTCAGCGTGAGACGGCTGACGCGCTTCTCCAGGCCTTTGGGCTGTCCAGAGAGCGTGAATCGCCCGCCGGGAGCCGGCGTCAGCGTCAGATGGTTCAATTCCTTTTCCAGTTGCGTGCGGCCAAGCAGAAAGCGCAGTGGCGAACGCAGATCGTCGAGCTGCTGGGCGGGAATGCGCTGGACCTGCGAGTCGCCGCGCGCATAGAACCAGGCGTACTTGCCGTCGAGCAGGAAGAGCTTGCCTGCGGGTGAGCTGTAATCCCACCTCATGCGGCCGGGCTTCAGCAGCAGCATGGTTCCGCTCTCGGTGCGCCGGATGCCCAAGCCCTCATAGCACTCGGAGAAGCCGGTCTTGAGTGAATGGAGCTGGTTGTAGCGTCGGTCGACGCGCTGCGCCAGCTCATGCGCCGAGAGAGCCTGAGCGGAAAGAGTGTGTTGCTGACCGAAGAGGCAGAGGGTGAGTAGCGCGGCGGCAAAGTTCAAGCTGCCGCGCCTAATGGATGCGTCAGCCCTCATTGCAGCAGTTGGGTGCAGTTGGTGCCGCCTGCCGGGTCATACTTGGGCGCTCCGCCAAACTGGTCGCTGCAAAAGCCGCGATTCCCGGTCTTGCCTACGGTCTGCGGAACCGCGGTGACCGTGAAGCCGGTGATGCGGTCCTGGCCGTTGACCGAGACTTTGGTGCAGTTGCTGAGCGCAAAGGTGTAGCCGGATTTGGAGCCAGAAGCCAAATCACCCTGCAGCAACTGTGCAGAGGTAGGCGAGGGTGGCCCAGAATTTGGATCCCCGCCCAACGCCTGCAGCGTGCAGGCGTAGCCGTTGGCCGGATAAGTGGACTCGTACTGGATCTCGGCCATAGAGATGGCATGCAGCGACTGGATCGCCGAGGTCTCGTTGGCATTCCTTTTCATGTTGCCCATGGTGGGAATCGCCATGAGCATGAGGATCAGGATGATGGAGATAACGATCAGCAACTCCATCAGCGTGAAGCCGTTGGGCTGGCTGGGACGGTTGGTGCGACAGTTCAAATTCGTACGATTCATGGGGTCTCAGAGCCTCTTCGAGCGGAGGGCAAAAACTCGGCCCGTTCGAGAAAATCCTACAACGTATGGACGCAGAAGGGAAATCGGACGCTCGGGAAAGCAGCTTTCAGCTTCTAGCCTTTAGCTTCTAGCGAAGGCATCGCGCATCCGCTGGGGTTGGCCTTGGGGGTTTGTGGGTAATGGCTAAAAGCTAGCGGCTGCTCTTCAGCACGTTAACTGCGAGTGCTTCAGCTTGACTCCGTCAAGGCGGCCGAGCAGGGTGACGGCGATGCGCTTGGGGTCGAAGAGGCGTTGCGCCATGGCCTGCACGTCGGCTGCGGTCACTTCGCTGATCCGGGCGATGATGTCGTCCACCGTCTGGAATTCATGGAAGTACATCTCCTGGCGGGCCAGGTTGGCCATGCGCGCGTTTGAGCTCTCCAGGCCCATCAAGATGTTGCCTTTGAGTTGGTCCCGTGTACGGTTCAGCTCTTCGGTGGGCAGGGCGACCTCTTTCAGCTTGCGGAACTCGTCCAGGATCAGTTCCACCGCATTTAGGGCCTTTCCGGCCGATGTGCCGGCATAGACCAGCAGGGTTCCCGTGTCGCGGTAGGGGCTCAAGTCAGAGAAGATGGAGTAGGCCATGCCCCGCTCTTCGCGGATAGTCTGAAAGAGGCGCGAGCTCATGCCGCCGCCAAGCACCGTGTTCAAAATCAGCGTGGCATAGCGGTTCTCGTCGGTAATTGGCGGCGCCGGGACACCCAAGCAGATCTGCACCTGTTCGAGAGCCTTTTTGTTGCGCAGCACAATGCGCGCGGCTGCTTCCGGCGCCGGCAACTCATGGAGCGTGGCCGCCGGGGCTAACTTGACGAACTTCTCGGCCACAGCCTCGACGAAGTGGTCGTGATCCAGGTTGCCGGCAGCGGAGAAGACCATGTTGCTGCCTTGAAAACGGTCCCCGTGGTAGGCCATGAGACTCTGCTGGTCCAGCTTGGTCACCGTCTTCGTGGTTCCCAGAATCGGCCAGCCGAGGGGATGGCCCTTCCAGAAGGCCTGCGTGAAAAGCTCCTGGACCAGAATCTCGGGGTTGTCCTCGTCGATCTTGATCTCTTCGAGAATCACGCCGCGTTCGCGCTCGATGTCGGACAGGTCGAAGACTGGGTTCAGCACCAGGTCGGCCAGCACGTCCAGAGCGATGGGCACGTGCTCGGCCAGCGATTTGACGTTGAAGCAAATGCTCTCTTTGCCTGTGAAGGCGTCCAGATTGCCACCGATCGAGTCCATCTCGCGGGCGATCTGTTGGGCTGAACGCGAATGCGTGCCTTTAAAGAGCATGTGTTCGACAAAGTGGGAGATGCCGTTGGTTTCGGCTGGCTCGCAGCGGGAGCCAGACTTGGTCCACACGCCCATGGCCACCGAACGCATGTGCTCCATGCGCTCGGTAAGAACAATCATGCCGCTCGGTAGAACGGTGCGGCGAAGATTACGCTCGGTGGTCATTGTCATCGGAGTGGGGAGCCCTCGGTGGCCAGTGGGCCGAATTTGATTGTAGGTCAATTGGGCCGGCGCGGTATGAGCTGTCTTCTGCAGTTTGCGCGAGCGTTCCGGGTGAAAATGCTCTATTCTGAGCCCAGCTGTGACTGAGAATTCAGGCCAACTCGTGCACTTGGACACCCTTGCAGGTCAGACGGCCGGCCAGCCCTCATGCGCTGGCAGTAAGCCGTTGTTTGGGCTGGATTCGGCAGCGCTTTCTGCTTGCATGGCAGGGATTGGTGAGCCGGGGTGGCGTGGAAGGCAATTATCGGAAGCCATTTATTTACAAAGAATTACAGAAATAAATGAAATTACTACTTTCAGTAAACCCCTACGCCAAAAACTTGCCGGCGGTGGCTGGGAGCTGGGTCGGCCAGAGATTGCTCAGGTCTTCCAATCCACCGATGGAACCGAGCGCTATCTGGTTCAAGGACAGGGTGTCGACGCTCTGACAGTGGAGACCGTTTGGATGCCCGAGGGAGACGACGGCGAGAGTGGCGATGGCAGCGATTCGGGCACCGCAGGCGAGGACAACAACCGCCGCCAGCGCGCGACGATCTGTGTCTCAAGCCAGGTGGGCTGCGCCGTCAACTGCCAGTTTTGCCTGACGGCCAGGCTGGGCTTGCAGCGCAACCTGAGCGCCGGCGAGATCGCCGGGCAGGTGCTGGCGGTCTTTGATCGTCACGGCGTCGAGGTGGGACGCGATCGCGTGAATCTGGTCTTCATGGGCATGGGCGAGCCATTCTTGAACTACGACAGCTTCATGGCCGCGGTGCGGCTGCTGGTGGAGGAGGTTGGTCTGAGTCCGCGGCGTATGACGGTCTCGACCTCCGGAATCGTTCCCGGCATCGAGCGCTTTGCCCAGGAACCTGCCGAGTTGCGGCCCAAGCTGGCGATCAGCCTGAACGCTCCCAATGACGCAATTCGCAGCGAGATCATGCCCATCAATCGCAAGTGGCCCATCGAGGCGGTGATGGATGCGGTGCGGCGGGTCCAGCTCCGGCCACGGGAGAGGATCACGTTTGAATATGTCCTGCTGGGCGGAGTCACCGATCGGCCAGAACATGCCGCCGAGGTCGCCCGCTTGGTGCGCCGAAGCGGCCTGCCCGCCAAGGTGAACCTGATTGCCTGGAACCCTGGACCCGGCATTGCCTATGCCTCGACGCAAGCCGAAGCCGTTGAGGACTTCCGCCGCACATTGGTCGATGAGGGCATTGCTGCCTACATCCGCAAGCCTCGCGGCCGCGACATCTACGCCGCCTGCGGTCAGTTGAAGCGAACGGTCGAAGGATAAGATTCCTCGTCCAGCCGCTTCAATATTCTCTCCTGACCCACTTTTTCTTTCTCCTACGCACTCTTGATTGAATCCCGTTGGTGGTTCATGAACGTGATTCGGCACAGGGTTCACGTTCTGCGCTGGGGCGCAAGCAAAAAGTGAAGGAGATTCCTATGTTGGCAAAGTTTCTCGCGAAGTTGAAGGCGCTGCCCCTGGCAGCCAAAGTTGTACTCGGCTCCTTCGCACTTGTGCTCTGCTATGGTGCGTCGCAGCAACATCCCTCATATAGTGGTGGCGGGTCAAACGGCAGAGGCGGTTTCTTCGGCGGCGACGGCAACAGTTCGCAAATCTCGCAGCTTCAAGCCCAGCACGGTCAACTGGTTCAGTTGGCGCAGCAGTGCATGGCGCAGATGAACCAGGTCTCCGCGCAGTGGGCGCAGGGCGCCGCCAACGGCCAGATGCCCACCGCGCAGGCACCGTGCGCCGCGCAGATGCCAACGTGGATCGCGCAGATGAAAGGCATCGAGGTCCAGCTACAGCGCCTTCAGGGCAGCGGCGGAGGTGGCGGTTCTTACGGCGGCGGATCGCAAGGTGGTTATGCCTACGGCGGTGGCGGCTCCCAGCCGAACTATTATCATCCCACCGACCCGAATGCCCCGAGCTACAACAACCCCGACATGAGCGGCGACGCGATCGAGAAGTGGGACCGGAATTACATTCGCGGCAACAGCAACTACACCGACGAGAACGGCGAGACGCACGAGTTGGAGACGCAGCCCTACTACTCGCAAGATCAGCAGACCGGCCAGTATGTCGGCTCGACCGACAACACCGTGCCCAACGATACGCACAGCTATACGCCCCTGACCAATAACGACGAGCAATAGGCGCGCGCTTTGAATCAATCAATCGCCGCGCAGGTCAGCTCTCGGACAGGAGTAGAGATCTGGGTGTGAATGATGGAAACGCGAGCCTCTAAATACACTGATCAGGCGGATCCGCAGCTGGTTCGTGTTGCGGCAGAGGTGGCTCGACGGAATGAACATAAAGCGATTAGGAACAGATAGTTTGGCAATATTTTGTCTGTTGACTCTAACGGAATATAGAGTGTCTATCAAAGTATCAAAAGAGCAAAGCTGCTCATTTTCAAATCTCAGATTGGCGGCGAAATACACTTAACAAACGAAAGTCAGAACTAAGTTGAGTTGTGTCACGATTGCATTTATGAATAACTTTTACAATGCGGTTTTGCGGAAGACCTTATTGCGTCAGGTGATGGTCAAAGTAAGACGCCTCGTGAGTGAGAAAAAGATGTATAAAATTGATCATTCGTGCTGATTATTCGGTTTTGATGGGGAGCTGGACTATTGGAATAGATAACTGTCGGCGTAGATTTTTCTGTTTCTATTTGACCACAATTACGAATAACTTAGTCGATAACTTTATTTGCTCAATCAAAGTAAGTTGCTAACATTGTGTGTATACTCAGAGATACAAGACAGGGATTCCCCCCTTCTCGCCTTCAGCCATCCAGGCTTTGCTCCAGACGAGCATCGTTCGAACACACAAAAGAACGAATGAGGTTGAGATGACTCTTATCGAAAATGACACTGCTGAAGCGCAATTTACCTGTTGTCGAGACACGGGCTTGCATCCGGTTCAACAGATTGACGAGGCTGCCACAGCCGTATCTTCTGAGGAGGAGAGACCGGCAGATTCGAAGGTCTTGAATTTCACAGCCGATTTCTTGCTTGAACATTCCTTGATAAGCGGAAACATGCCAGCTGTCGCGATTGGCATTTGCCAAGACGATGCACAAATACGAGTGGCGCGAAATGGCCGCTGGTCTTAAAGCAGGGAGCCGGCGGCAACCCAGAGAGCTGCTTTAGCCATCGTTTCCTTACGGGTCTTCAGCGCCTTCGCACTCGCACGCGCAAACATTACTGACGGCCTTTGGGGCGTCGATTCAAGCGAAAGTAGGGCACTATGTCCTTGATCGAGTCCAATCATTCTGGAGAGTTGGTTCCGGACAAGTCTCAAGCGGTTTCGAATTCATCTGCTTCGAGGCCATGCAGCCTTCCTCTACCGACACGGGTTGCATTTGTTGGCAACTATCTGCCGAGGCAGTGCGGAATTGCTACGTTCACCACTGATTTGTGTGCAGCGCTTGCGTCTGAATACGGAAGCGGGCGCTTGTTTGCCATACCGGTCAACGATCCGGAATCGCACTATGAATATCCTGAGCAGGTGCGTCTGGAACTGGAGCAGGAAGATCTGAGATCTTACGAGCGCGCGGCCGATTTTCTAAACTTCAACGGCAACGATCTGGTTTGCCTGCAGCATGAATATGGCATCTATGGCGGGACGGCGGGCAGCCACATTTTGGCTTTGCTGCGCAAGTTGAAAATGCCGCTAGTCACGACGCTGCATACGGTACTTCGTGAGCCGGACGCAGATCAACGTGCCGTGCTAGAAGAGATTGCGCGGCTATCCGATCGCATGGTCGTGATGAGCAAGCTGGCAGCTCAACTGTTGCGCGAAGTGTACTCGGTTCCAGGTATAAAGATCGACGTGATTCCGCATGGAGTGCCGGATCTTCCCTTCATGGATCCGAACTATTTCAAGGACAAATTTGGTACGGAAGGCAAGTCGGTACTCCTCACCTTCGGCCTGTTGTCTCCGAACAAGGGGATCGAAAATGTCATTCAAGCGCTGCCTGCAATCCTGGAAAAGCACCCGAATGTTGTCTATATTGTTTCCGGTGTAACTCATCCGCATATTCGGCGACGTGAAGGCGAACGCTACCGCGAACAATTGCAGGCGCTAGCGGTAAGCCTGGGTGTTTCAGAACATCTGATTCTCAACAATCGTTTTGTGAGCACCGAAGAACTTGTCGAGCATGTGGGCGCGGCGGATATTTACATTACGCCCTACCTTCAGGAGGCGCAGGTTGTTTCTGGAACGCTCGCGATCGCGCTCGGCGCCGGAAAGGCGATTGTCTCCACTCCATACTGGCATGCCAAAGAGCTACTTGCGGAGAACCGCGGGGTGATCGTTCCCTTTGCCAACCCGGGCGCGATTGCCGAGGCAGTAACCGGCTTGCTTGAAAACGAAGCGGCACGGCATGCGATGCGCAAGCGCGCCTATTTATACTCTCGCGGGACGACTTGGCCTAAGACGGCGCGGGCCTATATGGCGAGTTTTCAGCGCGCGCGATTTGAACGCTCGTTACATCCAAGAGCCTCGCAACTCGACGATACTGCGGTGAAGCCAGCCGACTATTTGCCCACACTGAACACGGGCCATCTCTTCGGAATGACGGATGACACGGGGATGTTGCAGCACGCGATCTTCTCCGTGCCAAATACACGTGAGGGTTATACGACCGACGATAACGCACGCGCGTTGACTGTGTCGGTTCTTCTGGATCGATGCAAGGCCGAGGCAGAAGGCAGCGATTATTCAAAGCTATCTCATCGTTACCTGGCATTTCTTTGGCTTGCGTTTCATCCCGACACCGGGAGATTCAGGAATTTTCTTGGCTATAACCGAAAGTGGCTTGAAGACGTTGGTTCAGACGACAGCCATGGCCGAGCCTTATGGTCGCTTGGCATGGTGCTCGGGTCTTCGCAAAATGCTGGATTGAGAGGCGCGGCAGGCAGACTGTTCGAGGCTGCGGTTCCTGCGACACTTGAGTTCACCAGCCCACGTGCTTGGGCATTCTCGATTCTTGGCTTGCAGGCTTATCTCGATTGGTTTCCCGGTGACAGAGCGATCCAGGGAGTTCGAAATGCGTTGGCGAATCGGCTTCTTGATATTTATGAGAGAACTTACTCCGAAACATGGAGGTGGTTTGAGAAGAGCCTCTCTTACTCGAACGCAAGGTTGTCGCAAGCTCTCATCCTCGCTGGATGGCGAAGCGACAACCAAAGAATGATTGAAGCGGGAATGGATTCATTGAAGTGGCTTGTTGCCGAGCAGCATCGCGACGATAAGGAGATCTTCGTCCCAATCGGGTCCAGTGGATTCTTCATTGAAGGCAATGAAAAGGCGCGATTTGATCAGCAGCCAGTGGAGGCTAGCGCAACGATCTCCGCCTGCCTTGAAGTGTATAGGATGACGGAAGAGGGGCAATGGCTTGAGGAGGCCCGAAGGGTCTTCCGCTGGTTTCTCGGCAAGAACGACCTTCGCGTTCCGCTGTACGACGCATCGACAGGCGGATGCCGCGACGGATTGCATCCTGACCGTGTGAACGAGAATCAGGGAGCGGAATCAACACTCTCGTTTCTCATGGCTTTGCTTGAAATGCAAGCGGCTAAGGTTACAAGCGCAGAGGAACTGCACCAAGGAATGAGTGTCTCCTATTGAATCCAGTAACTACGCCGAACGGATTGCCTGAGTCGATTGCTTTAGAAGAAGCGAATCCGAAGGCACGCCCAGACATGTCCTTGTTTACGCGGCATCCCGGCAATCCGATTCTCAGCCGGAAAGACTGGAAGTACCCGATCAACAGTGTCCTGAATGCCGGGGCCGTATTACTGCCAGACGGAGATACGTTGCTTCTGTGCCGAGTTGAAGACCGGAGTGGCCTGTCGCATCTTTGCGCGGCACGTTCTGCAAATGGCTTCGATAATTGGCGGGTCGATCCTAAGCCGACACTGATGCCGAACCCGCAGGAATTTCCCGAAGAAATCTGGGGCATCGAAGATCCGCGCATCACGTATGTTCCAGAACTCGAACAATACGCTGTCGCGTATACATCTTTTGCGCGAGGAGGCCCTGGAGTTTCGCTCGCATTGACCAAGGATTTCAAGAGCTTTGAGAGGTTTGGGGTCATCATGTCTCCGGAGGACAAGGATGCTGCGCTGCTGCCTCGGAGAATCGGCGGCCGCTGGGCCTTGATTCACCGGCCCATGACAGCACTAGGCGCGCATATGTGGATCTCCTATTCGCCAGATTTGCGGCATTGGGGAAGCCACAAGATTATTCTGGAAGCGCGGCGCGGTGGTTGGTGGGATGCGAACAAGATCGGGTTGTGTTCTCCGCCCATTGAAACTCCCAGTGGCTGGCTGATGATTTATCACGGCGTGCGGCAAACCGCATCAGGGAGCATCTATCGCCTGGGTCTGGCGCTCTTCGATCTGGAAAGGCCGGATGTTTGCCTGCAACGCGGGATCTCGTGGATCTTCGGCCCGGAGGCTCCGTATGAAACCAGCGGAGACGTCAATGACGTTGTGTTTCCATGCGGCCAGACGATCGGTGCGGACGGAGACGCTATCCGTCTTTATTACGGCGCAGCCGATACCAGCATCGCGCTGGCCACGGGCAGTGTTCGCTGTCTGCTTGCCTGGCTGGACGCGAATGGCAGTCAACTGGAGAGGCGCTCACTCTAGATAGCGCGCAGGCAGGACAGGGAAGGAGCAGCAGATGAGTGATTCAGGCAGGAACTGGCCGGATTGGCTGCCTCATCCGCTTTGGCTGCAGCGAAAATGCCCACGCTGTAATTCCATAAAATTCAAACCTGCAGAGTTACGCTCTCTGGACGGCCTGCTGGCCATGTTTGCATTGCGCCCCGTTCGGTGCATGTTTTGCTGGCGGCGATACTACTGGGTTGCCTTACATACCCCGCAAACCGAATAGTCTCCTTTGTGTTTGCTGTGGATTCGATGCCGAAGCGTTCGAAAGTAAAGATCGGTCCTGGTCTTCATGAGTGTTTTTCTTCAGCAGACGGCTCAACTTCCCTTACCCAACACGCAATCGACGCTTGCGCCGCCCTGGCTCCCGCATTTAGGAGTGCTTGGCCTTTTCTTTGTTGCGGCCGTGGATTCCTCGGTCCTCCCTCTCGTTCTGCCCGGCAGTACTGACTTGCTGTTGTTGTGGCTGGTGGCGAGTAGAGGTGATCCATGGCTGCTGACACCTTGTGCTGTGGCGGGCAGTGTCCTTGGCGGATACACCACTTGGCACATTGGCCGCAGAGGCGGTGAAGCGGCTTTGCGACACTACGTACCGGAGCGCCTGCTTGGGAGAGTTGTAGTTTGGGTTGAGCATCATCCGATTCTGTCGGTCTTTGTTCCCGCGATGCTTCCTCCGCCTATTCCTCTGCTGCCGTTCGCGCTCGCATCTGGAGCGCTTGGAGTCTCGCGCAGACGCTTTCTCACAGTCTTCGGCGCGGCTCGCAGTCTGCGTTACTGCTTCGTCGCCTGGCTCGGCGTGAGCTATGGGCCCGAGATCATCGGCATGCTATCTGGAATGTTGCAGAGATGGTCAGGGACTTTGCTGTGCATCTTTGCGGTATTACTAACTGCCGGCGCCTGTTTCGGAGGGTGGAAGATTCGCGGGTTGCGCAAGATCGATGCGGCTGTGAAGCTTGCGTCCTCGACCAAGCGAACGCAAAGCAGCTAAGGCCGCGTGCACTCTGTTTCCGGTCTTGTGTTTTGTGTTTATCTTCCCTTGGGGCACTGCACCCATACGGGACCGGAAGGGATGGCCGGGTGGGGAACCCGGCCGGGGGGAGGGCTTCAAATGTCTATCAATGATCCCATGCCTTAGCTATTGTTGCTTCTTAGGTTGCGCCTTGGGCTGGCGGGTCTGCAATGACTGCTGCTGGGCCTGGTGTTTTTGCGACTGTTGCTGAGTCTGTTCCGAGTGCCGCTGATCCAACTGCTGTATCTGCGCCGGGTTCGCATTTGGACGGCGCTGCGAATCCTGCTTCTGCTGGAGGTTCTGCCGTTCCTGAGTTTGTTTCGTGGTGAGTTTATCTTGTTGCTGCTGGTATTTCTGATCTGCCCGGATATTTCCTGAGTTAGACGGCTCGGGGCGGGCGATCGGGGGAAGGTCCTTGGGATGAATTACGGCGCGAGGCGGGGCGTTGTCTGAATGCATGACCGGCGCTTCAACGCGGGGCTGCGGTTCGGCGCCTCTCACTGGAGACGGGGACGGCTGTGTGGCGCGCTGCGGCGGAGCCATCTGGTGATCGTTGTAGCCTACCGGCAGGGTGGTTGTTCCTGTGGCTGGCTTGCCGTGGTTGGACGTCGCGCGTAGTTCCGGGTTGGATCTCGCTGCCTGCCGATGTTCAGTCTGAGCGGCAACAGGCGGAAGATGCCTCTGTCTTATGGCAGATTCCTGCTGAGTGGTCGCACGCACCGAGATGCCGCCAGATCCGCCGTTGAAGCTCACGCGATTTTCATTGCGGTTCTCGATAACGGTGTTATAGACGTTGTGATTTCTTGTAATGTCTACATTGTTCACGGAGCGGTTGTAGAAGAAGTGTCCGCGATCCCAGCGTCCTCCACCGTATCCCTCGCCGAAGTAGCCGAAGCCGTAGTTGATTCCTCCGTAGAATCCCACTTCAGGCCCCCAGTAGCCATCATTGAAAAAGAACCCGCCGTCTCTCCAGCCCCAGTAGCCAGGCGTCCAGAGAAGCCCTTCTTCGGGGGCCATGACCCATGCGCCGTCCACCCAGAAGTAGTCAGAGACGCTATCGTCATAGGCCCAGTAGCCGGGTGTCCAAAGATATCCATCCCCAGGGCAAATAGGCTGTTCGTAGACTGGTAGTGCGGGTGGCCCGATCATGATGCTTACGCTGATCTGCCCGAAGAGGGCGGCCGGTAAGGCTAGAGCGAGAAACACGAGCAGGGTACGGATCGTTCGCATGCAAATCTCCTTGCCAGACAAGTCCTTCAGTTGCATTCCGTCATTTTCGACGTGGCTGCTGGGCATCCATGGTGGCGCATTTTGCGCAATGGTCAAGGTTTACATTTATGCCCCGGTAAATCTGTGTAGTACGGCTCACCTTGTGCGAAGGTTGAACAATCTATACGACGAACATCGCGACACCTGCAGCGAACATGGCAGCTGTGGCGATTGCCACCACCGTCCATGCCAGGCGAGAACTCGGCTGGCCCTGCATCAGCTTCTTGTCTCTTGCGACAATCAGAATTCCGATCAGAAGGAAGGGCGCCAGTAGTCCATTGATGATCGCAGTCAAGTAAAGAGCTTTGACAGGGTTGATGCCGATGAAGTCCAACCCTACCCCGACTCCGGTCGAGACAAGAATCAGAGCATAAAACCAGCGTGCCTGTTTCAGATCTTTGTTTAGTCCCTGACGCCAACCGAGAGTTTCAGCAAAGGCGTATGCGGTAGATCCGGCCAACGTTGGGATTGCGAGAAACCCAACTCCGACGATGCCCAACGTGAACAAGGTTGCGGCGAATTTTCCGGCGAAGGGCCTGAGGGCTTCGGCAGCCTGGCGACTGGTTTCTATCTTTGTGATGCCGTGCCCGTGAAGGGTAATCGCGGTTGTCAGAATGATGAAGAACATCACCATGTTCGAGAAGAATGCACCGACGCCGACGTCGATGTTCCTCATGTCTAGTTCCTGGGGTGTGGCTCCTCTGCGCTGTGCGAGCGTGCTCTGGCCTGCTAATTTCTCTTCCTCGACCTCTTCACTGGCTTGCCAGAAGAAAAGATATGGGCTGATGGTGGTGCCAAGAATTGCGACGAGCATCGACCATTCCTCCCGACTGCTCGGCAGCGATGGAACGAAGACATCTCGCAGCACCTGAGTCCAATTGGCGCCCGCGATAAACGCAGTGATCGGATAGGCAAAAAGAACAAGGACCAGCCACTTTAAAACGCTGGCGATTTGTTGATAGCGGAGTTTGACCGTGGCCCAGGAGATGAGAAGCGCAAACGAAATGACAAACCAGTAGGGTTTGATTCCCGATAGCATGGAGGCTGCATCTGCCATACCGGCGAGGTCCGCGGCAATGTTAATCGTGTTCGCAGCCAAAAGGGCAGTAATAAAGACGAGCAACAGCCACTTGGGAAATTTCAGCTTGAGGTTGCCGGCCAACCCCTGGCCTGTCACCTCGCCGATCCGCGCACACATCATCTGAACGGCGGCCATAAGAGGCCACGTAATCAGGGCGGTCCACAGAAGCTTGGTTCCGAATTGCGCGCCGGCAACGGAATAGGTGGCGATACCTGAGGGATCGTCGTCGGCAGCCCCGGTAATGAGGCCGGGGCCGATCGACTTCAACAGCGAACTAATCCATTGCGGTGTAGAAGAAACAGTTGCAGATTTGGGTTTCTGCCTGTCAGGTTCGGGGCTCGACAAGATGCCTGCTTCTACTTCTTGTGTTCGGAATTTGGGGTTGCGCTTATTGAATGGCTCTTCACGTGAGCATCGAGATGAGCTTCGGTGTTCTCAATGGCGTGGTGGACGGACTCTGTTGCCTTGCCCCAGGCGCCCTCTGCCTTACCCTTCGCCTGTTGGACTGCGCCTTCAAGCTCGAGTTTGGGATTGTCGGTTAACTCGCCCGCCTTGCGCTTGGCGGTTCCTGCTACTTCGTCGATGATGCCTTTTACCTGATCTTTGTTCATTGATGCACCTCGGTGGATATATTTCCGGTGAGTTCGATCTAGGCACTGGAGAGGATCTCAAGTGCCTAGATCAAAAGGGAAGCCGCAAAAATGCTATTGAATTCTAATCGCGGGTCTAGTGCCTGTTGCCGCCGCCGTGATTGTCTCCACCGCCGTGGTTGTCGCCGCCGTGCCCGCGCCCGTCGCGCTGTTCGTTTCCTTGGAATCCCTTAGGTGCTCTGCCACGGCCTCTGGCGCGCTCGCCGTTCTCCGGAACTCGGCCGTTGTAGCCATGTTGCGGGTCGAAGTTGTTATTCACATGGCCATGGAAGTTATTGGAACCGTGAAACCATGGACCGACACCAATGAATGTACGTCCGCGAAACCACTCTGGGCCATAGTATCCATAGGGGGCACAGCGATAGGGAGTGTAGTCATAGTAGCCGTAGGGACATGCGGGTGCGACCCCGATGCTGATGCTTAACTGGGCCTCTGCCCTTGGAGTGCCTGCCGCAATGAAAATGGCAGCGACTGCGGCCAACACAAGAAATCTGTACTTATTCATAAGTTCTCCTAGCAACCAATGAGGCCGTCGACTTGCTCCTCAATACTGCTGAGCGTAGTCAGGCAGACATACCCAGTCTGAGCTATTAAGACCACGGCAGCACAGCCAGGGAGGAATTCAAGTCAACTTGACCTTTGGAACTCCTGCTGGCACTCCTGCGGCATCTTCTTCCATGAGCGTTCTTGCTCAGACTGAGGAGCCTCATGCCGCTAGTGTGGAAATTACCTTGTGCGCCTTAGTGCGCGGAAAGTAAGTGACGCTGCGCACGGGTAGAAAAAGGTGAATCGCATGAAGAAACTGATTACGTTGGCGGCAATCCTCAGTTTGACAAGTGTTTGCTGGGCTGGAACGGATCGCGAAGCAACAGAAAACCGGCTGGACCACGCCGGCGCGGTGTTGCATGAGATTATGGCAGCACCTGACAAGGGCATTCCCGAAGAGGTCCTGGAGCACGCAAAGTGCGTGGCCGTGGTGCCTCACCTGCTCAAGGGCGGTTTTGTCTTCGGTGCTGAGAACGGCCGGGGCGTGGCCACGTGCCGGACCGCAAACGGATGGAGCGCACCTTCATTCTTTGCCATCACCGGCGGCAGTTGGGGATTGCAGATCGGCATTGAAGGCGTCGACCTGGTTATGATTATCCAAAATGAAAAAGGGATGCAGCAGTTGATCGGCAGCAAGTTCGAACTGGGCGCGGATGCTTCAGCGGCAGCCGGACCGGTTGGGCGCCATGCTTCAGCCAATACCGATTGGACACTGAACACTGAGATCCTGACTTATTCACGGGCCAGGGGCGCATTCGCCGGAATCACGCTGAAAGGCGCATCGATTCGCCGCGACGATGACTCCACTGAGGCCATCTACGGCCATAAGATCGCCACACGCCGCATTCTGAGCGGCCAGGTAGCAGTGCCCGCATCGGCGCATTCATTCCTTGACGCTGTCAGGAATGCGAAGGCGCAGGCAGTAGCAGCAAACTAGAAACCTGTTTTGAGTGCGTAGCGTGCGCCTTCGCGATTGTTGGCGCACGCCAAGCGGAAAGGAGTGCTTATGCTTTGGACAATCTTTGTCATTCTTCTTGTTCTATGGTTACTGGGCTTCAGTTTCCATATAGCGGGCGGCCTGATTCACCTTTTACTGGTTGTAGCTTTGATCGTCCTAGTCTTTAATTTGCTGACTGGACGACGGAGTTAACTTAAGCGGTTGTCTTTTCAAATCGTTCATCGAAGAACGGGCGGCTGGTCCGTTTAGAAGGCGAAGAACTTGCCGGGAGCACAGTCGTGTTTAAGTCAATGCTTAACCGCGAGACGTGAGAACGATGTTCTCTTGGTATTCAAACGATGCGCCGAGGCATGGGTCGTGCCAATACTCTTCGAGCGTGTCATGCGAAGCGCGGCCTCGATCGCAGTGCGTAACTAGGATTCTCACTTGGCTGCTTGCACCTATCGAGGCCGTACAGCGATGCTCGACTTCAAGTGCAGACGGCATAGCGCAATCACGTCTGATGCTCATTCCCGAAGTTTAGATTATAGGCAAGATAGCTACTCTGATTGCGAATTTTACATCAGGCCGATTTTGGTGGTGCCTTTCCGCGCATTCAAGAGATCTGAAAGGTGCGCGAGCGGCTATAGTCATCACGGCCGCGCAGTAGGCGGGATTCCAGTTCGCAGGTTGTTCGCATAATTGGCGCGCATCGGAGTGGGAAACCTGCTAGAGCTTCAAACTAACCTATCGCCTGCCGTGTGCATGTCGTAGCCGACGCAGGCTTCCACCTCGCGCCGATACGCTGAGCGGCCGAGCGTTTCGATCAGAGCCTGGACCGGCGTCAACGTGAGATGCGTTCGGCGGAGCACCAGGAGGTACGGCTTCTCCGCCAGTGGAAGGAAGGCCAGCCCCATGGAAGCTGCTGCAGCCTGAGTGCCGATGCAGCAGTCCACCTCTCCGCTCTGAACCAGGCGTGCGGCGGGAAGTTGTCCGAGCGTGATTCGGTCATAGCCTTTGACCTTGTCGCTTGCGATTTTGTTCTTTAGTAGCAAGTCGTCCAACAAGCGGCGGCAGCCAGCACCGGGTTCACGATTTGTGATGCGCACGTCCCTGCGCGATAGATCTTGAATGCCCGCGATCTTCTTTGGGTTACCTTGTGCGGCAATCAGTCCTTCCTTCCACATTGCGCAGGAGAGAACAGCAATGGAATTGCGGGCAAACATCTTGCCGATCGGCAATAGATCAGCTTTGTCACTTGCCTTCTCTGCTAAATGTGTGCCGGCGATGTGAACCAGTCCCTCATGCAACAATTCGAGAGAGCGCGAACTGTTTTCGTATGCGATGACGAGTTCATAGCCTTGTCGCTCCATTGAGTGGGCGAGCAGCGACGCGCTGGGGTCGCATCCGGCGAGAAGTATCCGTCCGGGATTTTTCCAGCCGTTGCCGAGAAGCCGAACCTCCGCATTGACGTGGCTCTTTCCTGCACGAATGGGCGCGAGAAGAACGGCATCCGTCGGCTGCAGGCCCCAACTCGCCGGATCGGGCGCCACGGCAACCAAATGATCATTGACGCTTGTCATTCTGAGCGGCTGGCCCTTCGGCATGGAGGCCACATCGCCAACGACGAAGACCTCTGCGGTCTCCTCAGTCATTTCCTGCTCAACTTCGAGCTGAAATAATTCTTCAACCGTCGTGCCGAGGATGCGGGCCAGTTTCAGGCTCACTGCCGTGTTTGGAATGTAGAGTCCGGCCTCAATGGCGTGAATTGTCTGGCGGCTTACGCCTGTCTCTGCCGCCAGATTTGCCGCAGATATCGCTCGCTTGGCTCTCAATTGCGCGAGATTCGTTCGTACTTCGATTGATTGCATCCCTGCCTCGTGGCAAAATAACCTGTACTCTATACGCGACTCATGATAAGGAAACGGGGAGAGATGCACAAGCGGGAACCGGAAACTCGCGCCCAAAGTCTGGCAATAGCGCCTATTGGCCTGATTCATACGCCTTTCAAGCAGGCGACGGGAACGCCGATTCAGGGCATAGCCGGCGAGAGCGCGGAGGGCGTAGTCGAGGTGCACCAGGACCTGGTTGAAGGACTGCGGGACCTCGAAGGATTTGACCGGCTCTGGTTGATTTATCGGTTCGACCGCGCCTCGGTGGTGCAGTTGGTTGTTCGCCCATATCTCGATACGGCCGAGCGAGGCGTCTTTGCTACACGTTCTCCAGCCCGGCCCAACCATATAGGCATCTCTGTCGTGCGCCTGCTAAGAGTCGAACAGAACCGCTTGTTTGTCGCTGACGTGGATATGCTCGACGGAACTCCACTGCTCGACATCAAACCCTACGTTCCTGCTTTCGATTCCTTCGGGCAATCTCGCGCCGGCTGGTTGAACGGAAAGTCAGCTTCAGAAGTGGCGGCCGATGGCCGTTTCGAAACGGGAAAGACACACACCGAGTGAGCGGCCAATCCTGTGCAGGTCGTATGACATATGCTACTGTTAATTTCACTGGAGGCAGCCATTATTCTGCGCTGTCGGTCCGGCAATCGAGTGGAGGAGAGAGATGAAGATCAGCGCGAGAAATGTGCTTGAAGGCAAGGTGCAAAAGGTTACGAAAGGAGCCGTCAATGCTGAGGTCACCCTTGCCTTGACAGGCGGGGTGAACGTCGTTTCAATCATTACGAACTCCAGCATTGATTCACTGGGCCTGGTGGAAGGCAAGACAGCTTACGCGATCATTAAGGCCAACGAAGTCATCGTCGGGAAGGGTGTGGACGGCGCCAAACTGAGTGCACGCAATGTGCTCGCAGGCGAAGTGACAAGTTCTCATGACGGAGCGGTCAACAGCGAAGTCGTTATCAAGCTGGTCGGCGGCGCGACCGTCGTTGCCTCGATTACCAAGGAGAGCGTGCACGCGCTCGGTTTGCAAAAGGGTGACAACGTCAGCGCAATTGTGAAGGCATCCAACGTATTGATCGGCGTCTGAATCGCGTTCACTTCCGGCGCGCCCAGGCGGTGCGCCGTGAATTGTCAATGATTTCCCATCAAATCAATATGGCTCGCGCGAATGGTAGAAGCCTCGGGTTGTTGCAGTTGTCTCTGCGCCGCAATCCGAAGCATCCCCGCAGAGAGTGTCTTCTTTATTTGTAAAAGTATTGAATAAAAGACATTGTCGTGTATACTGACTCAAATCACTGCTTGCTGCTCGGCGCTCTTCCACCCTGGAAGACTGGTGCATCGCATGCGCCGCTACAATGCTGCCCTTGAACTCAAGTCAAGCGCAGAGCAGGTTTTCCTGGAGGAACGAATGAAAAAACGCCATAATCTCCTTCTTCTTGCAGCTTTCGGCCTAACCTGCGTTTCGGCGTCGCTTTTCGGACAGGCCGGAAGCAGCGAACTGACTGGCAGGGTGCTTGACCAGGGGGGCAGCGCAGTGGCGCACGCGCCAGTCACTGCGACGGAGGAGAGCACCGGCTCGGAATCGCAGGTTCTGACCACGAGTAGCGGCGATTATTCGTTCCCGATTCTCAAGCCCGGCAGCTATCGTGTCGACATCGCGGTCCCTGGGTTCAAGGCCTTGCAACGCAAGAGTGTTGCATTAGAAATTGGGCAACACGTTCGGCTCGATCTCGTGCTGCAGGTTGGCGCAGGCTCTGAGACGGTCATCGTCGACGCCAATACCAAGATTTTGCAGTCGGCTGCCAGCGATGTCGAGACCATGGTTCATGGCGAGGCCGTGCCTGCGATGCCGCTCAACGGACGGAACTTCATTCAATTGGCAACCTTCGCCCCCGGTGTCGCTCTGCCGCAGGGAACGCAACTTCCGCGCATCAATGGCGGGCGGCCAAGAACAAACGAGTACCTTTTCGATGGCATCTCTGCGTTGCAACCGGAACCAGGTCAAGTCGCCTTCTTCCCCGTTGTGGACGATATTCAGGAATTCAATATTCAGACCAACGCGGTGCCCGCCGAGTTTGGCCGTTTCAATGGAGGTGTCGTTAATCTGGCCACCAAGGGCGGAACAAACGCATTTCACGGCAGCCTTTACGACTTCTTTCGCAATGAAGTATTGAATGCTCGAAATTACTTCACTCCCACGACAGCAAGCAAACCAGAGTTTCGCCGCAACCAGTACGGCGGCACGCTGGGCGGCCCGATTATCAAGGATCATCTTTTCTTCTTCGGCGACTTTCAAGGACAACGGCAGGATCTGGCCGTCGTGCGCACTTCGACTGTCCCAACAGTTGCCGAGCGCAACGGAATCTTTACCGGAGTCGCGCATATTTACGATCCTTCGACCACGACGTATACTGGCGGCAAATTTGTACGGACCGAGTTCCCGCAGGATGTCATCAACACTCCTCTAGACCCGGTAGCCGTGAAACTGCTCAATCGCTATCCATTGCCACTGCCAAACACAGGCGCGGCGAACAACTACACGCGCGTAGCCAATGATCTGGATCATCAGAGCCAGTTCGATCTGCGGGCCGATGCCAGATTCCGGCGCAGCGACCTTGGTTTTGTCCGCTACTCCTACTTCAGCGATGTGGACCAACCGGCGACTCCATTCCCCGATGGAGACGGCGCTATCACCGGTACCGTGCTGGGCACCAACAACGTCGCCGGACTCTCGCATGTGCTGGGCCAGCAGGTGGTCGTCAATGAGACTCACCTCTTCGGCGGCTATGCACTGAACGACCTCCGCGTCGGCTACACACGCCGCTCAAACAGCATTGCAGGCACCGCATTGAGCAACTCGGCCTCGACGGACTTGGGCATTCCTGGAATTCCGGCGAATGCGGCCTTCAATAATGCGCTTCCGCTCTTTTCGCTGACGGGCATGCAGCAGCTCGGACAGTCGAGCGGAACTTTCTCCAACTACGAGACCTCTGTTACCCAGTTAGTCGATACCTTTTCCCGCACCTTTGGATCGCATACTCTGAAGCTTGGCACCGATCTTCGCTGGTACCAATTGAATGCAGTGGCCCCTGGAAATCCAACGGGAGCTTTCGCCTTTACCGTCACCGGCACCGATCAGCAGACAACGACGGGAACCACTGGAGGTAATTCGATTGCCAGCTTTCTTCTCGGCCAGGTCGATAATTTTCAGATTGATTTGCAGCAGAACAAGATGCGGCCGCGCGCTCACGTCGCAGAGTTTTTTGCGCAGGACGACTGGAAACTTCTGCGTAGATTGATAGTGAACGCGGGGATACGATGGACTCTGAATGCCCCGTCAACAGAGGCAGACAATCAGGGCGCCGTATTCAATCTCGGCACTCAGGAGCTTCAGTACCTTGGGAAGGATGGGTTCTCAAAAAGCGCCAGGGAGTTGCACTGGGATAACTTCGGTCCCCGCCTCGGTCTTGCATATTTGCTGACGCCAAAGACCGTGATTCGCAGCGCGTTTGGCATCGTGTTCTTCGATCAGTCCGGTATCACGACGCCGTTTACAACGCCGCAGTTTCCTTACATTCAGAATGTGGCACAGAAGACGCAGGATAACATCAATGCATCTTTCACCCTGAGCGGCGGCCCGACCATAGCTCCCATCGCGCTGACCGCAAATGCCGGGCTCGGCCAGAGCGTCTATACGGCAAACAAGACGCTTGGCTCGGGCTATGTTCAACAATGGAACCTCGCCATTGAACGGGAGATTACGAGCCATCTGACATTCAACATTGCGTATGTGGGTTCGCATGTCGTCCACGTCGGTATGCCCGACACGAACCTGAATCAACTGACGATTGCCCAACTTTCTCAAGGGTCGGCGCTGACCGCCAAAATAGCTAACCCGTATTATGGGCAACTTCCGACATCCTCATCGATCGGTGGTAAAACAATTACCTACGCGCAGTCGATCAAGCCCTATCCACGATTTTTGAACGTCGCGTCCTATCGCAAGAACACAGGCCAAACTAACTACAATGGAGTAGAGGTGAAGGTGGAAGAACGCGTCTCCAAAGGACTTTCGTTCGTCTTCAGTTACACGCACTCCAAGCTGATCGACGATGCCTCCTCGGTCTTTTCGACGACGGTCCTGTCTTCGCCAAATTCGAGCAGCCTGGGCGGAGCGGACACCTTCCAGCCAAGACTGGAGCGCGATTCGTCGTCCGGTGACATGCCGAATGTACTCTCAGCCAGCGGTACATATAAACTGCCGGCCGGAAGGGGCTATCGTTTCGCATCCAAAGGAATCGAGGCAGGCCTTCTTGGCGGGTGGTCTTTGAATGGCATTCTTCTACTTCAATCGGGTATGCCGGTGACTGTCACTCAGGCCACCAATAACAATAGCTTTGCCGGCTTTGCGATCCAGCGTCCGAACATAACCGGCAAGGTGGACCTGCCAGCGTCCCAGCGCACGCCCAAACAGTTTTTCAATATCGCAGCATTTGGTCCGGCCGCAGCTTTTACGCTTGGAAATGCATCGCGCAACCCGGTGCGCGGACCGCATTATCGCGATGGAGATATTGCGCTCATCAAGCACACAACAATTCACGACAAGACAGACTTCGAGTTTCGAGCCGAGGTGTTTAATGTAACCAATACACCGGCGTTTTCGCAGCCCAACGGAAGCTATGGAGCGCCGGCCTTTGGTACGATCACTTCAACGGCAACCGATCCAAGAGTGATTCAATTTGGTGCGAGAATCCGGTACTGAAACAGAGGCTGACATGAGATCGAACAAGACCGTCGCTTCACTTACTGTCCGCCTCAGCGCACTTGCCGTGTTGTGCGCCCTCATGTCTTGCCTCGGCGGATGCCGCGCTCAACAGCGGACAACGATGACCCTCTCAGTCGCTGCCAGCCTGAAGGACGCGATCGAGGAGACCGAGGCCGCCTATAAGCTGGACCACAATAATATCGATTTCAGCAATAACTTCGGCTCCTCTGGAACACTGGCTAGCCAGATTGAGCAGGGCGCACCTTCTGATCTATTTCTATCCGCCGCCGCGAAGCCGATGGATGACTTGCAGGCGAAAGGACTGATTGTCGCGGACACGCGCCGCAATCTGCTGAGAAATGCGCTTGTACTCGTTGCGCCGCTGGGCTCGAAGCTACATGACTTTCAGGGGCTCACGGATCAATCAATCCGGCAGATCGCATTGGGCAATCCGGCAAGTGTTCCGGTCGGCCAATACGGCAAGCAGACGCTCCTGTCACTTCATCTCTGGGATCGACTCAACACGAGGTTCGTGCTGGGAAAAGATGTTCGCCAGGTTCTGACTTATGTTGAAACAGGCAATGCCGATGCTGGCCTGGTCTATGCGACAGATGCTCGGACTTCAACCAAGGTTCGTGTGATCGCTACCGCTCCAGAATTGGCGCACGATCCCATCGTCTACCCCGCCGCTGTGTTGAAGGGGAGCCGTAACGAGCCTGCTGCGCGCGCATTCATTGATTATCTTGCCAGTCCCGACGCGCAAGCCATCTTTCAAAAGCGCGGATTTACAATAGCAACACCGTGACAATGCCCATCGACACCTCGCCGCTGTGGATCTCGCTGGCCACAACCTGCGTAGCTACAGTTGCCACGTTCTTTCTGGGAATGCTGGCCGCCAAGCTGATGTACGGCGTGCGCGGCAGTCTTCGCGCATGGATCGACGGATTTCTGACGCTCCCGCTGGTTCTGCCGCCTACGGTGGTCGGCTTCTTCCTGCTGCTGCTTCTGGGAAGGCGCAGCCTCCTCGGCCACGCACTTGAGCAAGTCGGAATCGTCATTGTATTTTCGTGGCCGGCAACGGTGATTGCCGCGACTGTCGTGGCCTTTCCGCTGATGTATCGCACGACCCTGGGCGCATTTGAGCAGGTGAATCCCAATCTGCTGGACGCAGCGCGCACTCTCGGCGCTTCTGAGTGGAGAGTCTTTCGCCGGGTACTGCTAGCGCAGGCCGCGCCTGGCGTGCTGGCTGGAACGGTGCTGGCCTTTGCCCGCGCGATGGGTGAATTCGGCGCAACGCTGATGCTGGCTGGCAACATTCCAGGCCGCACGCAGACGATGCCGATCGCTATCTTCTCCGCGGCAGAGGGCGGCGACACGCGCGTGGCTTTTTTGTGGGTGAGCTTGATTGTAGTACTTTCACTGGCCATTATTCGCCTGCTTCACTGGGAGAGGAAGACTCGGAAGACAGCTCCGAATCAGGCAACTGTTTCGCTGGTTCCTGTTCTTGAGCCGCCGTTGTATGTGAGCACTGAGAGCGCCGCGCCCTCCGCCTTGCTCGATATCCACGTTGAAAAGACGCTGGAGAGCTTCAATCTCGATGTCGCATTTTGCGCCGGCCGTGGCGCGGTTGGGTTGCTAGGGGCCTCAGGCGCAGGCAAATCCATGACACTGCGCATGATCGCGGGTATTGTCGCTCCAGATCGCGGACGCATCGTCCTTAATGGCCGCGTCCTCTACGACAGCGCGACGGGCAAGAAGGTCGCGGCAGCGCGTCGGAAGATCGGCGTGGTTTTTCAGGACTATGCTTTGTTTCCGCGAATGACAGTCGCCGAGAATGTTGGCTTTGGATTGAGTTCGCTTGCGAAGGCGGAACGCAAGGCGCGCATCCAAAAACAGCTCGAACGAATGCACATTGCCGAGTTGGCCGATCGCTATCCTTCCGAGATTTCTGGGGGGCAGCGGCAGCGGGTCGCCATTGCGCGATCAATGGCCATCGAGCCAGATGCGCTGCTGCTCGATGAACCTTTCGCGGCACTCGATCCGCACCTGCGTCGGCAGACCGAAGAGCAGTTGCGCGAGACGCTGGCCGGCTACAACGGCGCGGTGATTTTTGTGACGCACGACATGGAGGAGGCCTTTCGTTTCTGCAGCGATCTGCTGGTGCTGGACGGAGGCAAAGTGATTGCCAGCGGCCCCAAACATCAGCTCTTTGAAAGCCCTCGGACCGTCGTAGCCGCGCGCCTGACAGGCTGCAAAAACATCGTCCAGTCCCGCCGCATCGCGGAAGATCGAATCACTGTGGATGCGTGGAAGTGCGAATTGCGAACTGCCAACGCCGTTCCCGATTCTCTGACCCATGTGGGCATACGATCGCATCAAATCGCCTTTCAGGCAGAGGCGGAGAATGAAAATACCTTTCCCTGCTGGCTGGTTGCAACAAGTGAAGCTCCGCACGAGATGACGCTTTATCTGCGTCTGCACGCCGCGCCGAAGTCCGGCGAACCGCCTCACGTGCAGGTCGACGTGCCCAAGGACCTCTGGCGCACGCTCCGTGCCAAACCGCAGCCGTGGCAGGTGCGGATCGATCCCGCAAGGCTTTTATTGCTGGAAGGTTAGAGGTCAGCGGACCGGCATCAACGACTTGAAAAATGGAAGAGCAGGGAAGCTGGCTGTTCCGAATTTCGCTGCTTTCCTTATACGGTCTTCATTGACCGAGCATCAATTGTCTGCCAAAATATGCCTACGAACCGGAGCGTAGCAAGCGTACTGGCATCTGGCACGCAAGGCCAGAGCGGGTGAACGATTCTCTTTTTCCCGTGTTTCGGCAATCCAGCTCCGAATTGCAGATTCAGTCAGCCATCATTTTGCCTTCACAGAAACGAGGCGAGACGTGTCGAACCAGGACGAGATCTCCGGTCACGAACGTGCGATGCAGTCGAGCAGTCGCGCAAATTCCGCGCTCATGGGAATTTACGAGATCTCGAAGCTGCTCTCTCGTCCGGCGCGACTGGAGGTGGCCCTCTCCGGTGTCATCAATCTTCTGGCCAGTTTTCTGGATATGAACAATGGCCTGATTGCGTTGCTGGATGAAGAAGACCGGACGTCGATGGTCGTCGGTGCGGGATGGCGTGAGGCAACGGCGCGAGAGCACTTTGAGCGGCTTCCTGAACAAGCCGTGGGGCAGATTGTCGTCTCTGGCATGCCGCTCGTGGTGCGTAATATCGCAGAAAGCCCGTTGTTTGCCGACTGGGGTGAGTTGAACTCCGGCGATCCTTCCATCCAGAGATCGTTTGTCGGAGTTCCCATCAAGGGAGACAGCCGCACGATCGGCACCATCATGATCGAGAGGCTTGATGGCAATTCCTCTCCGCATACTCTCGACGAAGATGTGCGTTTTTTGACCATGGTAGCCAACCTGGTGGGTCAGTCCGTTGCTTTGCAAACGCTGGTTGCCAGAGACCGCGAAAGGCTGATGACCGATCGTCACCGGCTTGAAAAAGAGCTGGAGCAGCGCACCGAGTCAAAGCACGACGGAATCGATTGGATCATCGGCGAGAGCGCGGCAATTCGCGATGTCGTTGAAAAGATACAGCAAGTTGCTCGATGTAATTTGCCCGTCCTGCTTTGCGGAGAATCCGGTACCGGCAAAGAACTGTTCGCGCGCGCCATTCACGAGTATTCCCCGCGCAGCGAGAAGCCTTACATCCGAGTCAATTGCGCGGCACTCTCTGAGACAGTGTTGGAATCAGAGTTGTTTGGCCATGAGCGTGGCGCTTTTACGGGCGCTATCGGACTGCGCAAAGGCCGCTTCGAACTGGCTGACGGAGGCACTCTGTTTCTCGATGAGATTGGAGAGATTTCAGGCGCCTTTCAAGCCAAGCTGCTACGAGTGCTGCAAGAGGGCGAGTTTGAGCGCGTAGGTGGCAGCCGCACCATCAAAGTCGATGTGCGGCTGGTGGCCGCAACCAACCGGAACCTGGAAGCGGCAGTGCTGGCAGGCCAATTCCGCTCTGACCTCTACTATCGCATCAGCGTGGTGCCTATCTTTCTTCCGCCCCTGCGAGAGAGGCGCGAGGATGTGGGGATGCTGGCAAAGGAGTTCCTGCGCCGTTTCAATGAGGAGCATGGCGTATCGCTCACACTCTCCAAACGCGCAATGGAGGTGCTGAGCGCCTGCGACTTCCCAGGAAACGTGCGGGAGTTGGAGAGTTGCGTAAAGCGCACCGCGGCACTGGCAAAGGACTCCGTGATCGTGGTGGAAGATTTCGCTTGCAGCAATGAGAGCTGTCTTTCGCTCGTCATGGGCAAGTCCATGAACAGGATGCAGCAACAACAGGCGGGTTATGTGCCGCTCCCTGTCCTCTCGCCAAAGCAAGAGCGTTCCTGGCCAGTACACAGGATTGCGGAGCGTACGAACGTTGCTGTCGATCGTGGCGGTGAGGGTACCGAGCCTCCGAAAAGTTCGAGCAGTGAGCAAGATAACGCCACCGAGCGCCAGCGACTGGTCGATGCTATGGAGAGATCCGGTTGGGTTCAAGCCAAAGCAGCTCGGATACTCGGCTTGACGGCACGACAGATGGGCTACGCATTGCGCAAACACAATGTTGAGATCAAGCGGTTCTGATCATCTGACGCTATTCCTCGCGCAAAACTCCTGCGTTCGAACCGATTGATATTCTGCTTCAGTGAACCGGTCGCAATGGTCGATTTGCGACATGATCCGGACGATCCCCGCCTTTTGTCGCAATTGCGACACAAACAAAACACCTGTAAGTTGCGCACCATCCGCAACATCCACTTTGGCCGTTGAGTTGCAGTAGATCTTTGCAACACCTGCAGTTGGGGGCACTCCAATACCACGGGGGATGCAATGGAGCTTAGCACTCAAAAGGCCGTCGCACAGTTGCACGTGATGCAGCCAGCTCTTCCTGGGAGCAAAAAGATGAGCTGTGGGTCAAAGGGCGGAAACGGCAAGTCTAGTTGCGGCTCGGCCGCGGGACAAGGCGATCTGTCGCCGGAGATATGGGAAAAGATAAAGAACCATCCCTGCTACAGCGAAGAAGCTCATCACCACTATGCGCGCATGCATGTGGCTGTTGCGCCAGCCTGCAATATCCAGTGTAACTACTGCAACCGCAAGTACGATTGTTCGAATGAATCGCGGCCGGGTGTTGTGAGCGAACGTCTGACGCCTGAACAGGCAGCCAGAAAAGTGCTTGCCGTGGCTTCGAATCTTCCGCAGATGACCGTGCTCGGTATCGCCGGTCCCGGAGACCCGCTGGCGAATCCTGAGAGGACATTCAAGACCTTCGAACTTGTGACCCAAGCCGCTCCCGACATCAAGCTTTGCCTGTCTACGAATGGACTGATGCTCCCCGAGTACATCGATAGTATTCAGGCGCTCAACATCGATCACGTGACGATCACGATCAACATGATTGATCCGGAGGTTGGGGCGAAGATCTATCCCTGGATCTACTACAACAAGAAGCGGCACGAGGGAGTGGAGGCGTCCAAGATTCTAAGCGAGCGCCAACTGCTCGGCTTGGAGATGCTGACCGAACGCGGCATTCTGTGCAAGGTGAACTCAGTGATGATTCCCGGCATCAACGACCATCATCTGGCGGAGGTAAACAAGGCAGTCAAGGCGCGCGGGGCCTTCCTGCATAACATCATGCCGTTGATCTCCGCACCTGAACATGGCACGGTCTTCGGTCTAAACGGGTTGCGTGGTCCGACTGCGCAAGAGCTCAAGGCGTTGCAGGATTCGTGCGAGAGCGAGATGAACATGATGCGCCATTGCCGCCAGTGCCGCGCGGATGCCGTGGGTCTGCTTGGCGAGGACCGCAGCAATGAGTTCACAACTGAGAGAGTCATGGAGATGGACGTTCACTACGATCTGGAGATCCGTCAGGCCTATCAACAAGAAGTGGAAAGGCAGCGCGCAGCGGTGGTCGTGGCTAGAAACGAAGAGCTGAAGACGCTCGCAGGCGATGAAAGCAATCTCTCGATTCTGATCGCTGTTGCAAGCAAGGGAGAAGGACGCATCAACCAGCACTTCGGTCACGCAAAAGAGTTCCAGGTGTATGAGGTCAGCACGACTGGCGTGAAGTTCGTTGGTCATCGCAGGGTGGATAACTACTGTAAAGGCGGCTTTGGAGAAGAAGATAGCCTGGATACCGTGGTTCGCGCCATCAACGACTGTGTCGCCGTGTTTATCTCCAGAATTGGCAACTGTCCGCGCGAAGGGCTGCTGAAAGCAGGCATTGAGCCCATGGATCGTTTCGCGCTGGAGTATATCGAGCAGTCTGCGCTTACGTACTTCAGAGAGTATCTGGGACGGGTACGAAGCGGAGAAATCAAGCACAATCAGCGTGGCGATGCCGAACTGCGGCAAGGTGCGTTGATTGCAAATCTGTGACGCGGCGGTGTCGATGAGCGAGAAAAGGCAAATATCCATGGAGTTGACGCCGCCGGCAGAGAAGTTCATTCGCCGCATGATGCGGTGCGGCACGGGCTCAAATTTTGGATTCAGACTGAAGGTCCGGTCCGGCGGGTGCTCAGGCCTTGCCGTCGAGTTCGATCTTGCCGCTGAACCAGGCGCGGATGAGGTCGTCTGGACTCGTTCAGACCTGCGCATCTTCCTCGACAGTGCGAGTAGCCTCTTGCTCGATGGATCGGTGGTCGATTTCCTCGACAGCCGCTCGCTCACCGGATTTGTGGTTACGACGCCGGGAAGAGCCGCGCAGGCATGTTCACCGGCGTCGACGCTAGTGCCGGTAGATTCGCTCGTCAAGCGTTAATGCAGTGGAGGGGAGGAACGCATGTTGCTGCGCAAACCTGAGAAAGCACTCGACTGGCAGGGACGCGAAGTGTGCTGCACGGGCTGCGTTCATCGCGAACTGATCCACGAAGACCGCTGTCGCCAGAAGCACGTCTGCGTCCAGGATCGCACTCCCTCGCGCATCGAGGAGTTCTTCAAGAAGAATCCTGGCCTGGCCAATGATTTTCTCACCCATCCCTACTTTGAAGTGCGCGCCGCAGCGGCTAAATATGCCGATGTCTTCCGGCTGACCGCCTTGCTCAACGATGAAGATGAGGCCGTGCGCTGGAATGCGGCCCTGCGGCTTCCGCGCCGCTTTCTGCTGCGGCTGCGCGATGATCTGAATCGCGAAGTGCGGGTTCGTATCGCCTCGCATCTCGATGGCGAAGAGTTGACGCCGATGATGTCGGACCCTGACTACTTTGTGCGCCAGATCGTTGCGCAGCGCATTGGAGTGCAGCAACTGAAACACATGATCGACGATCCCGACCCTGAGGTGCGGCGCGTAGTTGCGCAGCGGATCTCCGGCGAGTGGCTGTTGGAGTTGGTGAATGATTCCGACCCTTCGGTATGTCTTGCGGTTGCCGAACGGCTGACTCCTGCACAGTTATTGCCTCTGCGCTTTCACTCCGATATTCGCGTTCGTTACGTGGCAGCGGAGCGGGTTCCAGCGAGTGCCCTCGACGCGATGCGCAAAGACGCTGATCCGCTGGTGCGAGAGCGGGTCGAGGAGAGACTGACGGAAGCTCGGAATCTGCCCGAAGAAGCCCACGCTGTCCTTCAGATGAGATCAGCAAGTCCAGACAAGAGGAGGGGATGATATGTCAAAGATCGTTCGCGATGGCTGGGTGGTGGAGTTGGATGGACCGCCTCAGTTTGAGTACGGACAGAAAGTCCGGTCCAAATTCATGGTGCGCAACGATGGCACATTCCCCGGAAAAGACATCGGCGATGTACTTGTCAACAAGGGCGAGGAAGGGTATGTGATCTCGATTGGAACCTTTTTGCAGCAGTACTACATCTACGGAGTCGAGTTCATCGAGAGCGGCTTCCGCGTAGGCATGAAGCGAAAAGAGCTTGAGCCGATCGAGCTACTTGTTGCCGAAGGGAGAGCGTAATGGAAACTTGCGCACCGCGCTATGAATGGGGGCAACGCGTGCAGGCTGCTGCCGACCTGTTCAACGACGGATCGTACCCGGAGCAGCCATCTGAGGCTCTGCTGGTTCAAAACGGTGAAGCGGGACAAATTGTGCAAGTAGGCCATCACACCGATTCGGGAACCATTATCTATATGGTCGAGTTTGCGCATCATCGGATCGTGGGATGCTTGGAAAACGAACTAGAGCCGAGTCAATCGAATGGAGAAGCACAATGAAGGTGATGATTCGCAAAAATCGCGCTGGTGTACTATCGGCCTATGTGGCCAAAAAGGACCTGGAAGAACCCATCGTCGATACAGAAAAACCGGAGATGTGGGGCGGCATAGTCACACTCGCCAATGGATGGCGGCTGGAGCTGCCTGCAATGGATGCCGCAACTACATTGCCGATCACCGTCGAGGCGCGAAAGCTGATGGAAGACGAGGTGCCAGCTTGAACTGCACTCCGCTGGATGCGATTGCGCAAGCATTCGCCAGCGGCAGTGCGATTCCATTTCTTGGACCGGGTGTACTTTCAATCGAAAGTGCTGCGTGCCCATTGCCCGCTTCACACAAGGCTCTTGTAGGGCATTTGACATCGAAGAGCAGCGTGCCCCACAAAGTCAGAAACAATCTGGGAGCCGCCGCGCAGTTCATTGAAAACTTCAAGCATCGCAGTACTGTGACCAATGCGATGAATGAAGCATTCAGTGCCGACGTGCAGCCCACAGCGCTGCACATGCTGTTGACGAGCCTGTCAGCGCTGCCATTGATTGTTCATGCCTGGTATGACGATCTGCCGCAAAAGGCGCTGCGCTCGCACTCCAGTTGGGGCATGGCGCAGGGTGTAAGCCAGGCGGAACACTCCGGCAATTGGATTCACTATTTCTCGTCGAACGGAGAGTACGCCGGAGTTGAAGCTGAACGGCCTTACACGAACTGGAAGAGGCTGCTCTATCAGCCACTCGGCTCGGTATGGCCGGCTCACAATTATCTTGTCTCCGACTCCGACTTTGTTGAAGTACTCACAGAGATCGATATACAAACGCCCATTCCGGATTCCGTGCAAGAGATACGGAAGGGAAGAAACTTTCTCTTTCTTGGATGCAGGTTTTCAACGCAACTGGAGAGGCTCTTTGCGCACCAGATTATCAAGCGGTCATCCGACAAGCATTGGGCAATCCTGCCAGAGGAACTTACGCGCAACGAAGTGCGCTTTCTTGAAGAGCACAACATCGAGCGTATAGCGATAAGCCTGGATGAATTCGTCGCCGAACTGTCGGAGAAACTGCAAGCCAAGTGAAGGTATTCGTCGCTGATCCGTAGCATTCACTACAAAGAAACTCTCGATTGTCGCATTCTACACAGGCGTACAAATTCAAGCAAAGCACTGAAGATACGCATCTTAGTTGAATATCTGGTTTGGCACGGCGATTGCACATAGATATGCGTACACCGGAGCACAAGGATGCACAACAACATTCAGCATCCTTGATCCGACAGTCATCTGGTCGCTGCTTTGTTGTAAGCAGATGAAGACGCAGACGAGAGATTTTGAGAATCAGGAACGAATCACAGAACCGAGGAGGATACGATGGCTAAACTGCGGCAGATTGCTTTCTACGGCAAGGGCGGAATCGGAAAGTCCACCACATCGCAAAACACATTGGCGGCGCTGGCAGAGATGGGGCAGAAGATCCTCATCGTCGGCTGCGACCCGAAGGCAGACTCAACACGCTTGATCCTGCATGCGAAAGCGCAGAACAGCATTCTCAGCCTGGCTGCGGAAAAGGGCACCATCGAGGACATCGAACTCGAAGAGGTGATGAAGTACGGATATCAGAAGATCCGCTGCGTTGAATCCGGCGGTCCTGAACCGGGCGTAGGCTGTGCCGGCCGCGGCGTAATTACGGCTATCAACTTTCTCGAAGAGAACGGCGCCTACGAGAACCTTGACTACGTCTCCTACGATGTGCTCGGCGACGTTGTCTGCGGCGGTTTCGCAATGCCTATCCGCGAGAACAAGGCGCAGGAGATCTACATCGTCATGTCGGGCGAGATGATGGCTATGTACGCGGCCAATAACATCTCCAAAGGTATTTTGAAGTACGCCAACTCGGGCGGCGTTCGCCTGGGCGGCCTGATCTGCAACGAACGCCAGACTGACAAGGAATTGGAACTGGCCGAGAACATGGCCAAGAAATTGGGCAGCAAGCTGATCTACTTCGTTCCCCGCGACAACGTTGTGCAGCACGCCGAACTTCGTCGCATGACGGTCATTGAGTACGCGCCTGAATCTGCGCAGGCCGAACACTACCGCACCTTGGCGAAAAAGATCCACGAGAACGCCGGTCAGGGTGTGATTCCCACGCCTATCACCATGGACGAGCTTGAAGAGATGTTGATGGAACACGGAATCATCAAGAACATCGACGAGTCGCTGATCGGCAAGAAAGCTACCGAAGTCGCGGCGTAAGATTTCCTCCCTTCACGGGCGCCAGCATAGCAATGCGACTGGCGCCCGTTTCCACAAATTCAATCAAGAGAGGTTCATCAATGAGCGATAACGCTGGCGTTGAAGAGATCAAAGAACGCAACAAGCAGATGATCAGCGAGGTTCTCACGGCCTATCCGGAGAAGACAGCGAAGAAGCGCGCCAAGCACCTTGCGACATTTGAAGAGAGCAAGGGTGAGTGCGGAGTCAAGTCCAATCTCAAAACGATTCCGGGCGTGATGACGATTCGCGGCTGCGCTTACGCCGGCGCGAAGGGCGTGGTGTGGGGTCCCATCAAGGACATGGTGCACATCAGTCATGGACCGGTGGGTTGCGGCCAATATTCCTGGGCTGCGCGGCGCAACTACTTTGTGGGCACCACGGGCGTGGATGCCTTCGCCACCATGCAGTTCACATCAGACTTTCAAGAAAACGATATTGTCTTTGGCGGCGATAAGAAACTGGCCAAGATCATCGACGAGATTGAAGTTCTCTTTCCGCTGAACAAGGGCATCTCGGTCCTGTCGGAGTGCCCGGTCGGACTGATCGGCGACGACATTGAAGGCGTCTCCAAGGCCAAGGCCAAGCAGATTGGCAAGACCATCGTGCCGGTTCGCTGCGAGGGCTTTCGCGGCATTTCGCAGTCGCTAGGCCATCACATTGCCAACGACTCTATTCGCGATCATGTTTTCGGCAAACTCGGAGACAAGCCGGCGCGCTTTGAAAGCACCCCTTACGACGTGACGATCATCGGCGACTATAACATCGGCGGAGA
>Ga0302321_100000261_pt1 | contig 46877 bp, 34 predicted proteins | sample Fen_T0_1_FD_202505 | JGI IMG/M metagenome (GOLD analysis project Ga0302321, IMG submission 202505) | Peat permafrost microbial communities from Stordalen Mire near Abisko, Sweden - Fen_T0_1 | ecosystem: Environmental > Terrestrial > Soil > Wetlands > Permafrost | place: Sweden: Abisko... | reverse complement strand
ACCACGCAACCTATCTCTTCGTCCATCAACTCAGGAAACATCGGCAGTGCCAATACCTCTTTCGCGGCCTGCTCAGCAACGGGCAGATCGCCCTCTTTCAATCCCAGATACGAAAACACCGGCTGCAAATGCAGCGGCAACGGATAGTAGATTTCGCTTCCAATCTTGCGATCGGCGAGGAACTTACGCAGCTCGTCGCGGCCTTGTACTCGGATCACGTACTGATGAAAGACGTGAACTGCACGCGGGTCGCGGGAGAGCACGCGCACCGGAACGCTCGAAGGCGTCTTGCCGGAACCAGCGGTCGACGCAATGGCAAGATGCGACCCAGAGATCAGCCCCGCCTCAACAAGCAGTCGGTCGTAGCTTGCCGCGTGCTTGCGCCGCGCTTGGTTCCACTCGGCGACGTGCGGCAACTTCACGCGCAGTACGGCAGCCTGAATCGCATCCATTCGTCCGTTCCAGCCGAACTCGTCGTGATAGTAACGGCGAGGGCTGCCGTGATTCCGCAAGCGCCGCATGTGCTCCGCCATTTCAGGGTCAGTAGTCGTCGCGATGCCAGCATCACCGTATGCGCTGAGATTCTTGGTCGGATAAAAGCTGAAAGCTGCCGTTGCGCCGAGAGAACCCGCTCCGCGCCCACGCCATGAAGCTCCGATTGCTTGCGCTGCGTCTTCAACGATCGCCACTTTGAACTCCTGAGCAATCTGGTCGAAGGCGTCCATGTCTGCGCACTGGCCGTAGAGATGCACCGGCAGAATGGCGCTGACTCTTCCCTGCTCCTTCGCACCCGTAGTGCCGGTTGCAGCGTTGCGCCCCACGTGCTCTCGCAGGTATTTCGTCACGCGCGCCGCGTCGAGATTCAGCGTGCCCGGATCCACATCCAGCAAGATGGGAGTAGCGCCCGCGCGAACGATAGAACTGGCAGAAGCAAAGAAACTAAACGTGGAAGTGATGACAGAATCGCCGGGCCGAACTCCAGCAGCCACCAACGCCAGCCACAGTGCCTCAGTCCCAGACGAGCAACCAACGCCAGCAGTAGCCCCAGTGAGCGCACAGATCTCGCGTTCCAGCGCTTCGACCTCCGGACCAAGAATGAACCCCTGGGAATCGCAGACACGAGCAATCGCCGCCAGTACCTCTTCACGAAGGCTCTCGTATTGGCGACGAAGATCGAGAAGTGGGACCGAGACAACAGTGTCTGTCGAGGATGAAGGGGGCTTCACAGAAGGAGATTTTAGCAGGCTGGGAGAAAGCGGCTGAGCTATGGAAGGTTGCCTACAAAGACGCCCCACAGAACCAATTCCGGCAACAAATCTACGCTTTTCCATAGACAATTAACGTCAAGACTTCAATAATGTGTATCGCGACGAGAAACGCTATCTAAGCTATTGAATAATAAGCCGCTTAAATAGCTACCCTTTGGAATGTCGATTGCACCTTTGTTCAGGTTATTTTGTGGTGTGTTTTCCTGGGTTTGTGCGCCCTTCGGCCCTTTCCCGATCCGTAAACGCAGTCGATCACACGAGTTTTTAGGGTTTCGCACCCTGGATCATGAAGTAAGAAGTTCAAGGAGAAATCAATGGAATCTGCCTTCCGTAGCTTTAGGACACAATTCCTGCTGGGAGTTGTCGTGCTCGCCCTGTGCGCTGGAGCATTTGCGCAGGGAGCCGGTCAACTTACCGGTCTGGTAACGGACTCAACCGGCGCCGTCGTATCCGGTGTCGAAGTAAAGCTGAGCAACAGCGCAACCGGCGAAGTGCGCACAACGACGTCGTCGACGGCTGGCATCTATGCCTTTCCGTCGCTGCCAATCGTGGGTACCTACACGCTGGAAGTCGCCCAGAAGGGCTTCAAGTCAACCAAAGTTCAGAACATCGTAGTCAGCGTGGGTCAGATCACGTCGCGCGATGTGAAGCTTGAGGTCGGTGCAGCTTCCGAGCAAGTAACGGTGGAAGCCGGAGCGCAGATCGTAGAGACGGAAGATTCTGCGCTCTCGACCCTAATCGACCGGCGCGTGTGGCAGAACATGCCGCTGGAAGCGCGCAACTCAAATGACTTCGTCAACCTAGTAGCAGGAGCCGTCCCGGAAGTACAGGCTGGTGGGACGTTCCGCGGCGCAGCCGTAAACGGCGTGCGTACGGGCGGCGGCAACTTCATGGTGGAAGGTGTTGACAACAACGAGCAAGGCCAGGGCGGTGTTTCTCTTTGCGGCACGCAGTGCGGCCAGGGTGGATCGAACACCTCGATTTCGCCTGATGCAATCGAAGAATATCGCGTAATTACGCACGACTTCAGCGCCGAATATGGCAAGGTCGGCGGCTTCGTGACGGATACTGTGTTAAAGAGCGGAACCAACAAGTGGCACGGTTCGCTGTTTGAATACAACCGCATTCAGGCTCTCGTGGCGCAGGATTGGTTTTCGAACGCTGGTGGAGTAAAAGATCACCTGGTTCGTAACCAGTTTGGTGGTTCCTTTGGCGGTCCGATCGTAAAGGATAAGACTTTCTTCTTCGCCAGTTTTGAAGAACATAGACTGCGGCAATCGGCGCCAGTTGCAGCCACCTCGATCACGCAACAGTTTTACGATTTCGTGAACAGCGGAGCGTTGGCAACCTACGTCAACAGCATTGCGCCATGCAGCGACATCGTAGGCGGATGCCCCGATCTACCGACTACGGTCGGTCCAATCTTCCAATCGCAGTTACAGAAGTTCCCGAAGGCGATGCCTCTCGTTAACTCTAACTATGAGTGCGCACCGTTCGACGGTACCCCAACTCCCTGCACCAGCTTTGACGCATGGGGACAAAACTTCGCCGGCGTCATCGGCAATTACCCCGTTCCAATCTTTGGGACCGCCACTGAATCGCAAAGCATTCCAGTCGACCAGTACCGATTGAGTGTGAAGTTCGACCACAACTTCAGCAGCAGAGATCGCTTGGGAGTGACCTATCTGTTTGAAGACACGCACACCCAGAACAGCCTCGGCGGCGGGTCGGGCACATTCGGCGTTCCACTGGACAATCCGAACCGGGCACAGACTGCCGGCATCTCGTGGACACATACGATTTCTCCGACCGTTCTGAACTTGTTCAAGATTGGCTATGTCCGCCGCAAAGCAAACTTCGTTGCGCCGGGCACGGACGGAATCCCTGCGTTCTTCTCGGCTGACGCTACTGCAGGCAGCTTTGGCTCATCTTCAGGTATCCCGCAGTTCTTCACGGAAAACGACTTCCAATATAAGGACGACGTCTCGGTCACGAAGGGGAAGCACCAGTTGAAGTTCGGTGGAGAGTTCCGCCGCACGCGTAACGGGTCTTCGTTCCACAATGACGATAAGGGCACGTTCGTTAACTGGGGCGCGGAAGGTCTGATCACCGACGGCGTCTTTACAGACGCGATCGACAACGCCTACTTTGGACCGTACTACGCCAAGTACTACGGCTTCGGTGGGTGGTATTATGCCAGCGCTTCAGTCGTGCCGAGCACCGGTTTGAAACCGGATGCTTACCGCGGCTATCGCGCCAATGAAGCGGCGTTTTACGCGCAGGACGACTGGCGCGTGAACTCACGGCTCACCGTGAACCTCGGATTGCGCTGGGAGTATTTTGGTCCGCCGCACAACTTCAAAAAGGGTATTGACTCCAATGTGTACTTCGGCACTGGCGTAACACCGTTCAACTGCCCGGTACAGCCTTGCAACATTTTCTTCCCGTCGAACAGCAAGTACTACGCGTACGAAGCTGGCGCGCAATTCCAAGTACACGACACGAGCATCTGGAACAAGGATCTCAACAACTTTGCTCCACGTGTCGGCTTCGCGTATGACATGTTCGGCAACCAGAAGTTCGTTCTGCGCGCTGGCTGGGGTGCATTCTACGATCGCATCTACAACAACGTGTTCGAAAATATCCGCTTCAATGCTCCTTACTTCGCCGACGAAGTAGGCGGGTTGCTGCGAGCTGGTCTGCCGCTCGGACCGATGAAGAATCCCGGACTGCTGTCAGTGCCATTCGTAACTAACGCGGCGTTCCTGGATCCGAACATTATTCCGGTGTTGCCAAAGCCGGTTCCCCGGCACATGGATCAGAACATGGTTACCCCGTACTACATGCAGCACAGCTTTGGCTTCCAGTACGCATTAGCCAAGGACTTTGCTGTTGAAGCCAGCTACGTGGGCACGCTCGGCCGTAAATTGCTGGGCATCAATAACCGCAACACCTTCGACGGCCGGACCACAGGTGGTTCGACTCGTCGTCCGAACCAGATCTTTAACAACGACAATGCCCGCGGTAACTTCTACGGGTCCAACTACAACGCGTTCGACCTGACCCTCCGTAAGCGCTTCTCGCACGGTCTATCACTGAACGCCAACTACACGTATGCAAAGTCGCTGGATGAAATCAGTGACGTCTTCCGCGGCCGTAACGGAGCGGTTTCCTCAACGGACGTCATGAACCTGCGTAACGACTACGGCCCGTCAGACTTTGACATCCGTCACCGGGTTGTCGTCTCGTTCAACTATGATCTGCCCATCTTCCATGGCAACCGCTTTCTGGGTGGCTGGACGGTGAACAGCATCATTTCGTGGAACACGGGCGCTCCGATCGGTTTCGCTGACGGTTCGAGCGATGCGAATGCGGACGGTACCCGTACGGACCGGCCAGAATTCATCGGCACGCACGGTGTGTTGGGCTCCATCGTCAACAAGACCGTCGGTGCAACGAAGGTCTACCTCGATCCAACACAGTTCGCTCAGTCCACTGCTTGTTTGTCGGATCCGAAAATCGACAATCACGGCGGTTTCTGGTGCAACTCGAATCTGGGTCGCGGCTCAATTCCTGGACCGCACTTCGCGAACGTGGATTTCGGCCTCAGCAAGTCATTCAAGCTCAACGAGCGGGCGGGCTTCCGGTTTGACGCCAACTTCTTTGATCTCTTGAATCACCCGAATTTCCTGAACCCGAATTCGAACTTCATCAACAATGGCACGACCTTCGGGCAGATCCTTTCGACCACCAGTGATACAGGTGGACACCGCATTACACAACTGGCGATCCGGTTCGATTTCTAACCGAAAGCTAGCTGAACAACAATTTGAGGCCGGCCGCGAGGCTGGCCTCTTTTTTGTTCCTACAAATTGTTGATTTCAAACGATGGCCGTGGAATTCTCACGCGCAGACCCGTGCGCTGATGCGTGCTAGACTTTTCTATTCCCTATGCGACTCGCGATGCCGTGCCTGATTCTCTCGCTATTCGTTTGCGCGGCCCATGCAGCAGCGGTTAGGTCCGCGCAAAGTACGGCACCCAAGAAGCCTAGCCTCCCCAACATCGTTCTTGTCACCCTCGACACCACCCGGGCCGACCACATGGGCTTTCTCGGGTCGGAGGGTGGACTGACGCCCAGTTTGGATGCCTTGGCCAAGCAGGGAGTCGTTTTCACGCGGGCTTATGCGCAGGTGCCCTTGACGACTCCATCGCATGCGGCCATCCTCACGGGGACTTATCCGCAGTTCAGCCACCTTGAGGATCTTGGGGCTCCGCTGCGGCAGGAGATTCCGTATCTTCCCGACTTGCTCAAGAAGAAGGGCTACCAAACTGCCGCGTTCGTCGGAGCATACATCCTCGATCCGGGATCAACGGCGCCGGGCTTTCAGCGCGGGTTCGATTTCTATGACGCCGGGTTTCACCAGCGGAAGCCGGGGGAGGATCGGTATAAGAGCGTCGAGCGACGGGCGGAGGAAGTCGCCAATCGCGCTTTGGGTTGGATCAGCCGCCATCCCAAGGGTCCGTTTTTTGTGTGGATGCACTTCTATGACGCGCACGATCCGTATGATCCGCCGGAGCCGTTTAAGACCAAGTATGCGTCGGCGCTCTATGACGGCGAAATCGCTTACACGGATTCGGTGGTGGGCAGCTTCGTCGAAGTGTTGCGGCGGCATGGCTTGTACGAAAACACGCTAATTGCGATTGTTGCCGACCATGGCGAGGCGTTTGGAGAGCACGGCGAGGAGCGGCATGGAATGTTTCTTTACGACGAGACCATTCATGTGCCGTTGCTGATGAAGTTGCCTGCCGCCAAGTCAGCCGCTAAGCGTATCGAGACTCGGGTGGCTTTGGCTGATATCGCTCCTACCCTGCTAGAAGTTGCCGGAGTAGCCGCTCCGAAAGAAATGCAGGCGAGATCACTCGTTCCTCTCATGAACGAGGCGGCGACGGGTAATGGATCGAAGCGCGACGAGCCGGCTATCTACTCGGAAACCAACTACGCCCACCGGGCTTTCGGCTGGGGCGAACAACGAAGCTGGCGCACTGGCAAATACCTCTATGTTCAGACTCCGAAACGCGAACTCTATGACCAATCGCTAGACCCCGAGGCTCTGGCGAATCTTGCCGGGACATCGAAGGCAGTCGCCGACACTCTGGATACCCAGCTCACGGATTTCCAAAAGCGAACCAGCAGCGTGGCGCCCGAGCAAACGAAGCTTGATCCAGCTCAGGCAGAGAGCCTGCGAGCCTTGGGCTACTTGGCCTCCGATGCGAACCAGAAGGAAGATTTGAGCAAGCCGGCGATTGATGCGAAAGACAAGATCGAGATCGCAAATAAATTGCACCGGGCGCTCGTGGACCTGGAAGAGGATCGCTATGACGAGGCGATCGCAGCGCTGAAGGACGTGGTCAAAAAAGAGCCTGATGCTTCAACCGGACACTTAGAGTTGGGGCGCGCGCTCGTGCACCAAAAGCGTTATGAAGAGGCCCTGCCAGTGCTTCGTACTGCGGCTGAACGAACACCTGAGTCAGGAATGGTGCACTACGAGTTGGCTCTGGCTCTGATCAAGCTGGGACAATGGGAGTTTGCGCTGCCAGAAATTCAGGCGGCGGTCGTGTGCACGCCTAAAGCGGCACAGATGCACTTTTATCTCGCGGCAGTTCAGTTGCGTCTGAAGCACATACCTGAGGCAACAACAGAATTTGAGAAGGCGCTGGAATTGGACGCAGATCTTTTCTTGGCCAACTTGAAGTATGGCGAAATGTTGCTGCTACAGGGGAAGGCGGCGGAAGCCCTCCCGAAGCTTATGCGCGCCACGAAAGTGGACCCTAAGTCAGCGGAGGCCCATGCGGCATTGGCCCAAGCCTACGCAGAACTTGGCCAAACGAAGAACGCTGACTCGGAGAGGGCCAAAGCTGCCAGCCTAAAAGGGTCCGGGCCAGATTAAGAATCGCTCCATCCGGTTTTCAGGCTGTCGGAATGCTCCCCAAAACCATCAAGCAGCTATTTCACTCCAGCCTTCGTTCGTTCCTTCTTCGCATCGTCCGGTCGCTTGAGTTGGTCGTAGGCTTGGGCGAGTGCGGCGTGGGCTTGCGCGAAGCCGGGCAGACGGGTGGTCGCGATTTCCAGGTGAACAGCAGCGGTTTTCGCGTCGCCGGTCTTGAGAAGCGTCGCTCCGATTTCGTAGTGGGCCCAACCGGAATCGGGCTGGAGCTCGACCGCCTTGTGCAGGTGTTTGGCCGCTTCCGCGTACTGCGCTTTCTGTGCTTGGGCTACTCCTAGCGCGTACTCGGCCAAGTAGAGATTCCCGTCGGCAGAAGAGATCGGGGCAAGAGCGGTCGCCGCTCTCTCAGGCTTCGCGGACGACAGCGCCGACGCTCCAGCGGCTTCGACAACCTTGTTCGCTGTCGCGATGTTGTCTTTGGGATCCGTGCCGGTAACGGCCGCTGAATTCGAAGACTTCTGGATACCCACGTAGCCGAGGGACGCCAGCTTTTGCATTTCGGCGGAACTCAGCTCGGAGGAACCCTTTGACCCCTCGCCGCTGAAACGGCGGTCGAAGCCGTCCAACTGACTGGCGAGCGTATCCAGCGTGCCTTTTGAACTTTGCGCCAGGTTGTGGGTGGCTCCGGGGTCGGCGGTCGTGTCGTAGAGCTCGGGCTTGGGGGCACGGATGTAGAGGTACTTTCCCGCGCGCCAGGATTCCAGCGGGCTCCACCCAAATGCGCGCTGCGAGAAATCGCTGCGGGAATAGACTGGCTGGTCTCCCCCGCCTTTCGCTGCACGAAGGAGAGACTGGCCCTGCATCTGCGACGGCACGGGAATGCCTGCGATTTCCAGAACTGTGGGCGCAACATCGACCAGGCGGACCTTTGCTGCGACCGGCTTGGCGGCGGTTTGAGCCTCGGGCTGTCTTACCAGCAGCGGAACATGGATCGTTTCGTCGTAGAGGAAAATGCCGTGGGCACTTTCGCCGTGGGCCCCAAGGCTCTGGCCGTGATCGGAAGCCACGATGATGGCGGTGTTGGCGTCGGCTTTTTGCGCTTTTAGCGCGGCGAGCAACTTGCCTACAGCGGCGTCAGCGGCAGTAATACCCGCGTTGTAAGCAGCGCCGCCTCTCCGGGCGTCGTTGATATGAACCCACACAAAGAACGGTCCCTGGGCGTTGTGGCTGAGCCATGTTGTGGCATGGGCTACCACTTCGGCACCGCTGCGCTCGGTGATGGGAGGTCGCGGATCACCGGGCGTTACTGGCCGAAATCCGGCGTCATAGTTTTGAAAACCGCGGTCCAGACCTTGGGCCAAGCCGTTCCAGGGATCGAGGTCGATCGAGCCGACAAAAGCGGCAGTCTTGTAGCCCTGCGACTTGAGGACGTCGGCGAGGTTCGGCAGCGACGAAGCCAGCACGCCGCCGATCTCGCTCAACCCAGTGCTCTGAGGGTATGACCCCGTGAGGATCGTGGCGTGCGACACGACAGTGCCGGGCGCCTGAGCGTAGGCGTGCTCGAAAACGAAGCTCTCCGACGCCAGGCGATTGAGGTTCGGCGTGAGATTGCCTTTCCCGCCGAGAAAACCCATGCGGTCGGCGCGGGCCGAGTCCAATGTGATCAGAACCACGTTCGGCTTGGGAGCGGCCACAGCGGGTGTGGCTAGGACAAAAGGAAGGATGAGCAAGGCCAGGCAGATGCTGGCAACAAATTTCCGTGTCATGGTTACAAGTGTAAAGGGTGAAGCGGCGTTCGCCAAAGTGCAGATTTGGGCGGTGGTCAGTGCCCTGCGACCTGTTTCAGTGCGACACCTAGTTCGTCGGACTTGAAGCCGAAGGGGCCGGGCTTGCTCTTGTAAACCACGTGACCAGTGGCGTCGATCAGGTAGAGGCGGTCAGGCCATGCTGTGTAGGCAGTCTCAGTGACGTTGCCGAACTGGTCGAGCAAGGCGGGAGGCTTGATTCCGAGTTTGCGAACGCAGGCTCCGGCGATGAAGGCGCGATCCTCTTCATTCTTGGGGCTCGCGAAAACGACGCTGTCCTTGATGTTGCTCTCCATCTGCCAGACGTCGCTCGGATGCGCCTCCGTGATGTACACCACGAGGAACTCGACTTGCTCGCGATACTTGTCGTAGAGCTGATTGAGGGCAGGAACCTCCCGCCGGAAAGGCGGTCAGGTGTAGCTACCAAAGATCAGAACGACAGGACGATGCTGGGCCGTCAGCGCCGACAATTGCACGGAGCCCGTTTTGTCGAGTTTGATCAGCGAGAAGTCGGGGGCGAGGTCGCCTTTGCGCAAACTTCCGGCGCGGGCCTGGGTCCACATTGTCTCGAAGGGTAGCGCCAGAAACGCTATAGGGCCCGGAACACGGGACATCACGCGGGCAAAGGTTTCAGGCGGCTGGCGCATGGCATGGTAAACCGCCGCACAGGCTACCAGCCATAGGATGGCCACCATGACCAACGTCCAGATCGCAATTTTCTTGATGGACTCCGATTTCATTGAATGGCGCTTACCCCACAAGTCTCGCGATTATAGGATGAAAGGCTGGGGATTCAATAGTATGTAAGCAGTAGGCCAGTGAGATTTCTGGGCAATAAACTCATCTCTAAAAGCCCCAAAACGAGCTCCCAAATACTGCTTTGCGGGCTCGTTTTTGCTGGTAATATAAATAATCTCCGGGCATTGTGGCCTAGCGCTGGCTCGGTGCCGCCTTCGTGAACTGGACCTACGATAAAGTGACTGGATTAACCGGAAAGCACATTCGGCTCGTGTGCCTGCTCGCCTTGTGCGTGGCGGGCTCGATTTGCCTTGTTTCGTGCCAGCATGCGCAGGGCGCGGCAGGCGCAAAGAAGATGATCATACTGGGCATCGACGGCATGGACCCGGATCTGCTCGAGAAGTTCATGGCTGAAGGCAAGATGCCCAATTTTGCGAAGCTGGCGGCCCAAGGCTCGTTCCAGCGGCTAACTACAAGTATTCCTCCGCAGAGTCCGGTGGCTTGGTCGAACCTGATCACCGGGATGAATGCCGGGGGACATGGGATTTTCGATTTCATCCATCGCGATCCGGCGAATTTCCAGCTCTACTTTTCGACATCGAAGGTCGAAGGCCCGAAACACAGCTTCCAGCTTGGCAAGTGGGAGATTCCCCTGGGTAGCGGGTCGGCTGAGCAACTGCGGCACGGTAAGGCGTTCTGGGAAATTCTCGACGAGAATCACGTCCGGAATTTCATCTATCGTATTCCTGCCAATTTCCCTCCGATTGACGCCAAGGGCAAAACGCTTTCAGGCATGGGCACGCCCGACCTTCGCGGGACCTATGGCACCTTCACTTTCTATACGGACGACGCGACTGCGGCCGTTGGCTCGGTCGAGGGTGGCGAAGTTGTGCAGGTAGAAGTAAAGAACAATCGAGTGACGACGAATCTGATTGGCCCGAACAATACATTTCTGAAGAACGCTCCTCCGGCGACTGAGACTTTTACTGTAGATGTGGATCCTCTGGAGAACGTCGCGCGAGTGAACCTGCAAGGCAAGACGTTCGTATTGAAAGAGGGCGAGTGGACCGGTTGGTTGCCGGTAGAGTTTCACTTAATGCCGGTGATCGGGAACGTCAAAGGCATCTGCCGCTTATATCTGAAACAGACGCACCCCAGATTCCAGCTTTATATTTCGCCTATCAATATTGATCCGGCGAATCCGGCACTCCCGATTTCCACTCCGGCGAGTTTTTCGCATGACCTGGCCAAAGAGATTGGCGAATATCACACGCAGGGGATCGCCGAAGACACAAAGGCTTTGACTGCGGGGGTACTCGACGACAAAGAATATTTGCAGCAGGCGCGGACTGTGCTGGCCGAGCATCGGCGCGCATTCGATGCCGAGTTTCCGAAATTTCACGAAGGACTGTTCTTCTTCTATTTTTCCAGTCTCGATCTGAACGGGCACATGATGTGGCGGCTCACTGATCCGCAGCATCCCTCGTACGACGCCGCTAAGGCCGCACAGTATGGAGGGGCACTCGAGGAATTTTACGAGCAGATTGACCAGGTGCTTGGAGAGGTACTGCCCAAGTTGGACGAGAACACCACGCTCCTAGTGCTCTCGGATCATGGATTTGCTCCGTATCGGCATTCATTCAACCTGAATACCTGGCTCGCGAACAACGGCTACATCACGCGCAAACCAGGCGGTAGCGGCGATTCGAGCGAGCCCTTTGCCGACGTAGACTGGAGCAAGACACGCGCTTATGGAATCGGGTTGAACGGGCTGTATATCAATGTGAAGGGCCGCGAAAAAGATGGGATTGTGGATCCGTCGCAGTCGGATGCTCTGCTGCGCGAGATTCGAGACAAACTGCTCGCCGTGCGCGACCCGAAGGACGATTCGCAGGTCATCACCCGCATCGATCTAGCGAGCGAGGTGTACCAGGGTCCATATGCTCGCAGCGGCCCGGATGCGCTGGTCGGTTATAACCGCGGATATCGCGCCGGCTGGCAGACTATTTTGGGTGCGTTCCCTCCGGATGTGCTCGAAGACAACACGAATCCGTGGAGCGGAGATCACTGTATGGATTACACGAAAGTTCCCGGCGTGTTGTTGACTAATCGCAAGGTTCCAGCGGGCGCTCCGGCATTGACAGATATCGCTCCTACGATTTTGTCGGAATTCGGAATTACGAAGACGAAAGATATGATGGGGCAATCGGTGTTTCAGTCGAAGTAGCAAGGTTACGCAGTTGTAGCGCCGCCGTCCCGGCTGTCCGGTGGGCGTCCTCGCCGCCGCGACGAGGGCGAGACGCCCTCGGGACAGCCGGCAAGATGCCGGCGCTACAATTAACAACGGGGGAAATCATGTTTGGCTCACACAAAGTGAAGATTGAAGGCGAACTGCTGGAGAAAGTGAAGCAGTGTTCCGATGCAGCTGGATACGAATCGCTTGATGAATTCGTGATCCACATGCTGGAAAAAGAAACGAACAAAATCATTCCGCCGGACGAGAGCAACACTTCGAAAGAAGATATTCAGAAGCGGCTCCGCGGCTTGGGGTACATCGAGTAGCTTGGCGATCCTTTCACAACCTATGGTTGCTTACGCTGCGGCGTTGGTGTCGTTTGGCTGGTCATGGCTGACCAGCCCGCTGTCGATCGTCATCATTCTGTCCGTCGTCATTGGCCTGGGCATGATTGTCCTGTTCGGTTACACGTCGGACCAGAAGGCGATCGGCATTGCGAAAGATCGGCTCAAGGCGCATCTGCTAGCCGTTCGGCTCTTTCGTGATCAACTGCACGTCGTGATGGGCTCGTACGGAAAAGTGCTGGGCGGGACGGGGCGATATCTGCAACTGGCATTCAAGCCGCTTCTTTATGTGATTATTCCGATCACGTTGCTGATCATTCAGCTCGACCGCTCTTTAGGATTGACCGGAATCCAGACCAACACGCCGTTTCTGCTGACGGCCAAGGTCAACAACGCGGATACGCTGAATGCAATCTCGATCGAACTACCGCCCGAGGTGACTGCGAGCGCGCCTCCGGTCCATGTCTCCGCCGACAATGAAGCAGTGTGGCGACTGGTGGCAACGCAGGAAGGCTCCTACCAGGTGAAGATCGTTACCGGCAGCGAAACCGCAGTCAAAACCCTGCGCGTATCGTCGCAACTGGTGCGCGTTTCGCCGGAGCGGCTGCGTGGGCACTTCTGGGATCGCATTTTTTCGTCAGGAGAGTCGGCGTTGCCGGACAGCAGTCCTGTCGAGGCCATCACGGTGGACTACCCCGAGCGCAATATTCCGCTCGGCGTTGCCGGCTACGAAATGAATTGGATATGGCTGTTCTTCATTCTTTCGATGATTGCCGGATTCATTTTCAAGGAACTGTTGGGGATTGAAGTATAAGCAAGACTCATGGGGTGAGTTGGATGCTGGGGTCCGTTTCACAAATGCGCTTGAGCAATTCCGGTAGGCGTGGAACGCGCGCGCTGTTTTGTTTTCTGTTAGTAGCCGTCGTACTGTCTCCTTCTGCCGCTCATGCGTATGCCGGGCCGGGCGCGGGATTTGCAGTCCTGTCCTCGTTCTGGGCGATTTTCGTTGCGTTTCTGTATTCGTTCTACGCACTGGCAACCTGGCCGGTGCGCCAGTTGTTTCGATTCTTTCGGCGGCGCAACGCCTATGGAAAGGCATCCTTCGAGCGAGCCGTAATTCTTGGTTTTGACGGCATGGACCCCGACTTGGCCGAACGGTTCATGAAAGAAGGCCGCCTGCCCAATTTGTCGAAACTGCGCGACCGGGGCACATTCAGCAAACTGCGCACGACGTTTCCGGCGATTTCCCCAGTGGCATGGTCCACGTTCATGACCGGCGTGAATCCCGGCAAGCACAACATCTACGACTTTCTCGCGTGCGACCGGAATCATTACCTGCCGTTTCTTTCTTCGGCGGAGATTAAAGGACCGAAGCGCGCCATCAAGATCGGGAAATACTCGATTCCCTTCGGCAAGACCGAAATCAAAGCCATGCGAAAGGGCACACCTTTCTGGCATTGGCTCGGTAAAGCCGGCATCTTCAGTTCGGTGATTCGTGTACCCGTGACATTTCCGCCGGAAAAATTTGAAGGCGTGCTGCTCTCTGGAATGTGCGTGCCCGATTTGAAAGGCAGTCAGGGAACATTCTGCCTTTGTACGACTCGCATGGCGGGCGACAAGTTCCGCGAAGGCGGAGTACGCGTGCCGATTGAAGGTAAGAACAGCGTTTACCACTCATACGTCCCGGGGCCGGACAATCCGATCGCTGAAACCGCTGGCCATGAAATGCGCGTGGACTACGAGATTCGTCCGGACCCTGCAGCGAAACAGGCTCGTTTAACTGTGGGTAAGGAAAAATTCACGCTCAAGGTCGGCGACTACTCCGAGTGGATTCCGATCGAGTTCAAAGCTGGTTTGGGCTTTACGGCGCACGGCATCTGCCGCTTCTATCTAAAGGAAGTTTCACCGGAGATCGAAGTCTATGTAACGCCGGTCAACATTGATCCCGGCCATCCCGATCTCCCGATTTCTCACCCGGTCACATATTCGATTTATCTGGCAAAGCTCTACGGCGCATTTGCCACCCTTGGCCTTGCAGAAGATACCTGGGCGCTCAACGAGCACGTTCTCGATGACGACGCGTTCCTAGCGCAGGCCTATGGCAATCACGAAGACCGCGAGAAGATGCTGTTCGATGCGCTCGACAAGACTCAGCAAGGTCTCTGCACGTGCGTGTTTGATACTACGGACCGCATCCAGCACATGTTCTGGCGCTATCTCGACGAAGATCATCCGGCGGCTCGTGACGTGCCGAAGGCGGAACGCCGCGAGGTAATTCAGGATCTCTACCAACGCATGGATAAGCTCATCGGCCGCGTGATGGAAAAGATCAATGACGACACGCTGTTGATGGTGATCTCTGATCACGGGTTCAAGTCTTTTGCGCGATGCATGAACCTGAATGCGTGGCTGCACCAGAACGGCTACCTGGCCCTCAAAGAGGGCAAGACTGAAAGCGGCGACTGGTTCGAAGACGTGGATTGGTCTCGTACTCGTGCCTACACAATGGGCCTCAACGGTCTTTATCTGAACCTCAAAGGCCGCGAAAAACAGGGCACCGTTGACCCGAGTGAAGCCGATGCGCTGAAAGAAGAGATCAAGCAGAAGCTAAACGGGCTGAAAGATCCTGACTCCGGCACGGTCGGCATCACGGGCGTGTTCATGACCAGCAATGTCTATCGTGGGCCCTATTCCGAGAATGCGCCCGATCTCCTGGTCGGTTATGGCGCGGGCTATCGCGCTTCATGGGATTCGGTGATGGGTAAAGTCACGGAAAAGATTTTCGAAGACAACATGAAAGCGTGGAGCGGTGACCACTGCATTGATCCGCGATTAGTGCCGGGCGTGCTCTTCTCCAGCCACAAGTTCCTGGAAGAAAAGCCGGCAATCGTAGATGTCGCACCGACGATTTTGAAATTGTTCGGGCTGGCGCTGCCTTCGTATTTTGACGGCAAGCCGTGGGACTTGGCGCCCCAAGCCGCAACCAAGTAACGCCCTGAAAGGCCTCGACCGTGCAATACACCGCAGTTGGCGGGAATCCGTTCGCTGTCCTGACGGCCATTGTGGCGCCTGCGATTCTCACCAACGCGTCGTCAGTTCTTGCGTTAGGCACAAGTAATCGGCTCGGCCGCGTCGTGGATCGCACGCGAGTCGTGGCCAGCGCGATGGCCGCTCTCGACCCGAGCAGTCCAGACTATCCAACTTGGAAAGCTCAACTGGACCCGCTGCAGGTGCGCGCACAGCAACTACTGAAAGCTCTTCGGCTTTTCTATGCCGACATTGGATTGTTCGCCGCTTCCGCGCTGGTTTCTGTGGGTGGGTCGATCGCTGCCTACTACGGTCAGAAACTGATTTTCGAAGGAGCCGCTGCGCTCGCGGTGCTTACCGGGACGTCCGCCGTTCTGTGTCTCTCAGCCGGCTGTGTGCTGATGGTTCATGAAACCCAGCTTGCGGTGCAGAGCCTGTCCGAAGAGGCGAAACTCATCGCCAGTCAACATCGAAAGCAGTCTCTCCAGTAGTTTCGGCTTTGAGTCCCAGCAACTACACCAATACGAGTGCACTGGAGCTAAGCCGAGGACCCGGACGTCGCACGTGAGCCCAGCCAACCGACGCATGCCAGCATGCCGCACCAGCCCAGAAATCGAACGGCTCCACCAATCGTTGTGTCGTACTGCAATACGCCAAGGCTGGTGAAGATGGTGTTCCAGTCGTGCTCAATCACATCAGAGTCGCCCGTCGTGACCAGCGGCAACGCCATAGCACGGGCATCGGCCATGTAGGTCGCGGAGTAGAGCCAGTTCTCAAAAAAGAAAAATGCGCAGAAGATGAAGGCTGCGGGCTGGCGTTCGTGGAAGAAGTACCCAGCCAGCAAGAGCGGCACAAACCATTGCAGGATCGTACCTCCCCACAGGCACAGGGTTCGGCCAGCGAAGGCGAAGAGGAGGTGACCGCCTTCGTGCACCACCAGATTTGCGGAATCAATGAAGAGATAACCGCCGTGCATGCGAAACGCGTACACGAGGAACCACGCGTAAAAAATGAGCCAGGCACCGACAGACCAGCGCGAGATGGGCCGCCAATCTTCGCGCGCACCCGACCACTCCACCAGCGAGTCGAAAAAGTCACCCATCTAGCCAGATTTTAGGGACTGCGGCGCTTTCGGGCGAGATTACGGTGGTGCGCCGATATTGCGGCTCAATGGGTTTGCCCCGCGGGACAGCCGAGGGAACTGCCCCATGCAGGCATAGTTAGGCTTTGTCTATTTCTTTGCACCGCCCTCAGTTTCACTCGCCGTCTCCTCTTTCATATAGTTCGACGACAGCGTTCCCTTGCTCTTTGCGAGTTCGATCAATGTCGGATAGAACTGGACAAACGTCGTGTCCACGGCTCCATGTTCCTGGTGGCAGGAGTAGCAGACAGCATCTTTCGGGATCTGCTTGGTGGGCTGCTTTTCGTCATAAGGAAAGAAAGCCCACTTGCCGGGGAATCGCGCTCCATCCTTAACGTGGACCGAGCGCATCATCACTTCGCTGGTCTGAAAGTGGCCCTTCTTGTTGATTGAGCCTTTGCTGGCCGCCATTCGCCCTTCGAGTACCAGCATAGTTTTGTCAGGCCACGTACCGGTGGCGACGAAAGCTTTGTAGGCTTCCGGATTGACAAAGACGTTGTCGAACATCGAATGGTCGGCCATGCTCGGGTCGGGGTTGTAGTCCATGTCCATCCCCGTCGTGAGGTAAACCCATTCGCGATAGTTGTCCGGGAATACGAGCCTGCCATCCTGGGTATAGACCGGTGTCGATGAATTGTTGGGCGTCGCTTTGGGCGCTGCCTGAGCCACAAGCGCGGCGGCAATGCACAGCAACAAGCTGAAACGCAACATGGAATTGTCTCCTTCGGGGGGGAAGCGCACACGCTCCCGAGTAAGCTACTCGACGAAGAGAGATCGCGTCCAGAAAAAACGCTCGGCGCAGCAGCGGCCCGAGCGTTTTTCCCGAACTTATGTCTTCTACTGTTATGTACTGAAAGGCAACGCTGCGGCTATTGGGTGCTTACCTCCAGAAGTAAGTGATCTTTGAAATCGGCTGCAAGTTTTGCCGTGCCGCTGGCGTCGACTTCCACCGTCCCAAAATCCTTGCCGTCGGAGTAGTCGGTCACGCGATACTTGCCGGCTTTCAATCCGCGCAGTTCTAACTCGCCTTTCCAGTTTGCGGTCGTCGGCGCAAAAAAGGCGTAGTACATCTTGCCGTCTTTTGCGATTCCATAGCCCTCCGGCGTGTCGTATCCGGTTGTATACAGGTCGCGGAACTCGCCTTTCGACAGCATTTTCTCGTTGTACAGGCCGATCCATTTCTTCCAGTGCTCTTCTTTGGACGCCGTCAGGTTGACATCTTTGTATTTGGGTCCTGGATCGGGCCATACAAATTTTGTCCCGACCACCCCGCCGGTTCCGATCGTGGATGCGAAATCGTCGCCGTGCTCTTTCCAGTTCTTTCCAACCATTGTCATGGCAGAAAGCTCCACGTGGTCGCCGTACACCGCGGATTCCGGCCCAAGTAGCGCTTTGTACATCTTGATGCGCCGACGGACCTGATCCCCGCCAACCGGATCCGCCGTCACCGCCTGATCCATGAACGGCAGCCACGCCAGCGAGGGCGGCGTGCCGCAAGGGCAGGATTGAGTGACGCTTTGGGGCTTGAGTGCGCGCGTGGTCTCAAAGATTTCTTTGTACACGTCACCCATCGCATTCACAGAATCCTGCGGCGATTTGTGATGGTGCGCTGGGTTGTAGCAGGCGGGGACGCTATAAATGTTGTCGAGTTTGCTGCCGTCAAATCCCCAATCACGAATGAATTTCTCTGTCAGTTGCTTGTGATATGCCTTCACTTCCGGCACTGCCGGACACATCGCAGCCAGCCCTCGCGTGATGTGGACGTGCTTCCCGTTTTTGTCGAGGATGAGCCATTCGGGATGTTCCTTCACAACTTTCGAAACGATGTACTTATGCGACTCCCACTTCCCTTCTCCATCTTCTGCAACGAGCGGCAGCCACCACAATTGGGCAAACATGCCTTCTTTGTGAAAATCGTCGGTCATCTTCTTGATGGAGTCGCCGGGAAAGGTTTCGTTACGCGGATTCCAGTCTCCATACGTGTCGAACCAACGATCATCCAGCGTGGCCCACTTAATGCCCATCTCCTTGAGTTTCGGAATAACGCCAAGCATCTGCGCGGGCGTTACGTTGAACTCATAACCCCAGCCGCACCAGCTTACGTTGTAGGCCTCGCTCGAGGGCTTGGGCAGGTTCCAGCCTTCTTTCTGCAAAACGCTCGACCAGATGCGGAGCGGTTCATAGAAATCGCCGCTATAAACAGAAAGGAAGCTGCGGGGCGTCGAATAGGTTTCGCCGGGCTTGAGCGTGATGTTAGCCGCGTAATCGACCTCGGCGTTGACTCGCCCGTCGGATGCGACCTTCGCAGGAATGGAGGCGGAAATCGGAATCGTCTCCACGTGCCCGATTGCCTCACCTACCTGTTTGGTCCAGAATGCCACGACCGGAATGCCGCCTCCGTAGCCGCCTTTCACCATCTCACCAAACACATTCGGCTGCGAGAACTTCGGAGAGAGTTTCACGACATCATCTTTTCCCCAGTCATAGCTCGACCCATGGAACGACCACATCTCCCAAGGCTGCGCCTTGGCATCGGCAATCCGGGCGCTTAGGCGACGCCTCTGGTTGACGCTGGCATCGATCTTTATGTCGGAGGCGCCTGTGTTCTTGTATTCCACCGCGCTCAGCAGGATATTGGGGAAATTGTCATAGACCTCAAGAGCGAGCACCCGCTGCAAGGCTGTTCCAGAAGACCCGAGTGGGCTGGCCGGAATCTCGATCCTTTTGCCGACGCCCATCTTGCCGACTGCTTCCAGCACGCGTGCCGATTGGAACTCGAGCGTGAAGAATACATCCTTGCCTGCCACACGCGCGAAATCGCTGCTGGCAGGAGCACCGGCGTGCGGCTCGTCGAGCGAGAGCTTCTGGCCGTCCTTGAGCAACGACGCTTGAATGTAGCCATCGGGGCGCACCTGGAACTGGGCGGCAGGCGTGGTGAGCAGAAGCGGCCCGCCGTCGTTGGTTTCCACCTTGATGGCCGACGGTTGCGTTGCCGCGGGTTTTGTTTTTGCGGCATTCGACTCAGGCTTGGACACCTTAGAGCACGCCGAAAGCAGTAAAATCGCGGCCAAAAGCGGAATCCACAAATTTCGCACGATCGTATTCACGTCTTCCTCCAGTTTTTTGACGTCAACGAACCCAAAAACACAATTTGACAAAAGCTACAAAACGAAAGTAAAAGTAATAGATCGTAATATACACCGAAAGTCAGTGTTCTCCCAGCCAAACTAGGACGCGTTCAACCGCCCAGGTTTGGATTCAAAAAATAGGAGCCTCCCATGTCGTTCTCGACCATGCAACGTCAAACTCTCCGGGCGTTCGTTGCCCTTATTCTGGTGGCCTTTGTTACTCCTCTGTGGGCACAAAAGGATGCCGGAGCTATTGTAGGTCTAGTACGCGACTCCAGCGGTGCGGTTGTAGCTGGCGCAAAGGTGACCCTGACCGACACCGAGCGCGGCCAGAGCTTCGCCACCACGACCAGTGAATCCGGTGAATACGTTGCCAGCCCGTTGCACGTCGGGCGTTGGGTAGTCACTGTCGAACATGCGGGTTTCAAGAAAGCGGTGTCCGCGCCCGTTGAAATCAACGTGCAGGATCGCGCTGCTGTGAATGTCACGCTTCAAATCGGACAAGTGACAGAAGAGATGGTTATTACCGGCGCGGCGCCGTTACTGCAAACGGAAACCTCTGAACTGGGCCAGGTCGTGGACAGTAAGCGAGTAGCGAATCTGCCGCTCAATGGCCGGAACTTCGCCCAACTGGCGCTGCTTTCCGCCGGAACCGCTCCAAGCGAGCCCGGTTCCCGCGATGAAGGTGGTTTCGGTTTCAGCGCCAACGGTGCTCGCTCGCTACAAAACAACTTCCTGCTCGATGGAATCGACAACAACTCCAACCTGCCTGACCTGCTGAACGAGACGAACTTCGTGATCCAGCCTCCAGTGGATGCGCTCCAGGAATTCAAAGTTCAGAGCAATGCCTATGGTGCAGAGTTTGGCCGCGGCAACGGAGCCGTCATCAATGCGGTTATCAAGTCTGGAACGAATCAGCTTCACGGCTCGCTGTGGGAGTTCCTGCGCAACGACAAACTCGATGGCAGAAATTTTTTCGATGACCCGAAGTTGCCAACGCCTCCCTACAAGCAGAACCAGTTCGGGGGCACGTTCGGTGGCCCGATCGTGATTCCGGGAATCTACAACGGACGCGACCGCACCTTCTTTTTCGTGGACTATGAAGGGTTGCGTGTACGGCAGGCACAGACGCAAACGGCACTCGTGCCATCAACGAACTGGCGGAATGGTGACTTCTCCGACCTAATCGATCTTGGCAGCCCCGTAAGCACGCTGGCTGCTGACGGAACAACCGTCGTTCCCGCGCTCGACTGTAACGGCGTTCAAACCTACGCCGGTGAGATTTTTGATACTCGGCAAACCCAAACCTCCGGTGCCTACTTCAGCGGCCTGTGCGGATTCCCTTTCGCATACGACGGCTCCGGCAATCCGACAAATGTTATTCCTACGGGCTCTATCGATCCTCTTGCCCAGCGCTTGGCGTTGCTCTATCCCCAACCGGGAGTGCTCTTCCAAGGCAACAATTTCCTGTCCAACCCAGTTTTGAAAGAGACTCGCAACAACTTCGACGTTCGCATTGATCAGAAGTTCAACGATAGAGACTACACATTCTTCCGATTCAGCTTTGAAGATCAGCCACGAACGATTCCCGGAACGTTTCCTGGATTTGCCGACGGTGGAGGCTTCTTTAGCGGCGTCGAGGAAAACTCGTATCGCAGTTTTGCCACCAGTTGGACGCACGTCTTTAAGCCGCAACTGATCAATGAGCTCCGCTTCGGCTACAACCGAATCAACTCGCAACGCGCGCAATTGTTCGCGAATGTTGACGTGTCCCAGCAGGAAGGCTTCCCGGGTGTGCCATTTTCGCCGGGAATCGGCGGCCTGCCACAACTCGGTTTCTCCGATGGCAGCGCACCCACGCTGGGGAGCCCGACGTTCCTGCCCTCGAAAGAACTGCAGAATTCCTATACCCTCTCCGACAATCTCACATGGGTGAAGGGTTCGCATACGCTGAAGTACGGAACTGAAATTCGGCGCGAAGAGTTCACCATCTACCAACCGGCATCACCTCGCGGCAACCTCTCGTTCGGTCCGACTCTTACCGACAACCCAGCGGCACAGGGCACTGGCGGCTCTGGATTCGCGTCGTTCATGGCGGGACTGACGGAAGGTGGGGGCATCAACAACCTTCACAACGTTGACTATTTCCGCCAGACTTATTCGTTTTACGGGCAAGACGACTGGAAGGTCTCGCCTCGTTTGACTGTCAATATGGGAATCCGCTACGAGCTGTTCCTGCCCGCCACGGAACGCCACAACCAGATGGCATCATTTGATTTGTCCAATCCTTCGAATCCCACGTTGATTCTGCCCAAGGGCGAGAACGTGCAACTGACGCCCATAATTGCCCAGGCAGTGCAGGTCAGCCCGACAGGTAGCAAGGGACTCGTAAACACCGATTTCAATAATTTTGCACCCCGCTTCGGCTTCGCATTCCAGATGACGCCGAAGACCGTACTTCGCGCCGGCTACGGTGTTTTCTATGGCGGCCAGGAGAACGGGCCATACTCCAATCCTAGCCCGGGATTCAATCCGCCGTTTTTCAAGAACGAGGCCTTCATTTCGCCCTGCAGCGCATCGTCCGCGAATCCCAACAATCCGACGGATTGCGCGGTGCAGAACATTCGCTTCCTCGCCAACGGTTTTCCGAGCACGGCTCTCACCGATCCCAATACGCCGATCTTCTTCTCGGTGGATAAGGATCTTCGTACTCCATACATGCAGCAGTGGCATGTGTCAGTACAAGAGGAATTGCCGGGCAACAGCCTGTTAGAACTCACCTATGCCGGATCCAAAGGAACGAAGCTGTACACGTTCTTCAACGGGAATCAGGCTGCCCCGAGCATTAATTCTTCGGATGCAACAGCTCCCCGACGTCCGGTATTCGGGTCTTTGCCTGATAGCGGTCCCTGCACCCTGGAAACACCCGAGAATTGCAATCCAGTTTTCGATACTGGCATTGACTGGTTCCGTTCGTCCGGCAAGTCCGTGTATCACTCGCTGCAAGCACACTACGAGAAACGACTGTCGCACGGACTGCAGTTCCAGGCTTCATACACATGGGCTCACTCGATCGATATCGCCTCCAACGCCAACCTGGGGCCGACGCAGAATAACAGCGACTTCCGCGATTTCCGGCACCCCGAAGCGGAAAGAGGCAATTCGGATTTTGATGTTCGTCATCGCTTTGTCGCAAACATGCTCTACGAACTGCCGATGGGGCACGGCAAGGCCCTGTTTGGCAATGCGCAGGGAGCATGGAATCAGGTTGTGGGTGGGTGGCAGATGGCGAGCATTGTTACCCTCTCGACTGGCAACTGGTACACGGTCCTCGATGCCAACGGAAATTTTGCGAACGCCGATGGCGGAGCGGGCGGCGTCTCCCAGCGACCGGATCAGATTGGCGATCCGCGCGCTCACCCCTGCGTGCCTGGAACGTTCTTTAATACATGTGCGTTTGGCGATCCCAATCCGGGCTCGTTCGGCAATGTAGGGCGAAACACGATTCAGGGCCCTGGCAATCGAGTATGGGATTTCTCCGCGTTCAAAATCTTCCGGATTACCGAACGCACCAACCTGGAATTCCGCTCAGAACTCTTTAACGTTCTGAATCACACGAATTTCCTGTTTGCCAAACCCGGTCCGCAGAATGGAAACCCCGCAACCGTGCTGGGAGATCCACACTTCGGATTGCTGACAGCATCACGCGATCCGCGGCAAATTCAGTTCGCACTGAAGCTTAGTTTCTAGGCTTGTTTACGCAAAAACGAAAGGCATGGCTTCGGCCATGCCTTTTTCATTTTGCTAACAGCGGAATCTAGCTCACTTGCCAAACGGCATCCAGCACCGTACCGTCTACCCACTTCACTACGGCGCATGGACGATCGCCCAGCTTCGGACGCGAAGGTTTGCCACCGCAGATCTTTTCGACTTCAGCCTTAATGTCCTGAATTGGTCGAATTGGCAGTTTCGATCCCTTGACCGCGTCCAGCAGGTCCGTGCGGCGCGGGTTGATCGCAATACCACGCTCGGTCACGATGACATCAATCATTTCACCGGGCCCCGTCATCGTCGTGACCTCGTCCACAATTACGGGAATGCGATCACGGAAAGAAGGCACCGCCAGAATCGAGCACCCGGAGAACAGGCAATTCTGCCAGCCACCAATTCCGTGGAGCAATCGGCCGTCGGAGTGCGTAACCACGTTAGCATTGAAATTTACGTCCACTTCGGTTGCGCCCAGCACGACCGCATCCACCAACGACGCAAAGTTGCCCTTACCGTGGTAGTTGTACGAGGTGAACGGCGAACTCGCAATGTGTCGCGGATCATTCGCCATGGACTTCACGCCGTCCAGATCGAATGTCTGCCCATCGAGAATGTAGTCGGTCAGCCCTTCCTGAAGCAGTTCTACGAGGAATTTTGTCGAGCCGCCGCGAACGAAGCGGGCCTTGACTCCGTCTTCCTTCATCATCTTCTTCAGATATTGCACGAAAGCCAGCGCGATGCCGCCGGCTCCCGCCTGGAAGGAAAAACCGTTCTTCATGATGCCAGTCGAACGCAGAAACAGTGCGACCAGTTCCGCGATCCGCAGGCGGTCGGGCGAACGAGTAATTTGCGTAGTGCCGGACACGATTTTTGCTGGATCGCCGATGGATTCCACTTCAACCACATAGTCCACGTTATTGCCTTGAATCTGCCAAGGCACGCAGGGGAAAGGCACAAGGTTGTCGGTTACCACGATCACGCGATCCGCATAAGTGGAATCAGCCAATGCAAATCCCAACGAGCCACATGCCGACTTGCCATGCGAGCCATCGGCGTTTCCAAAGAAATCCGCCGTGGGCGCGGCAATCACCGCAATATCGACGTGAACCTCGCCGTCCTGAATCGCCTGATAGCGTCCGCCATGCGAGCGGAGCACGCCCATACCGCGCATCTTGCCTTGTGTGCAATAGTCGCCCAGCGGGCCGTTCATCGAGCCTTCGATGTGATGGATCACGCCCTTCTCCATCAATTCGATCGCACCTTTTTGCGACGGGAACGACGCGCTCGGGAACCACATCAGATTCTTGGCGCCGATTTTCGCCGCCGCTTCCAGCGCCATCAGCGCAACTTTGTCACCGTCGCGAAGATGATGGTGACTCGAAATCACCATGCCGTCGCGCAACCCGCACTTGCGCAGGGCGGTCTCCAGATCCGGCACGCGCTTGTCTCCGGTGTCCGGATAATCTTTGTTGGAACTGATTGCCGGAGCAGCCTTTCGACCACGTGGCTGAAATTTCCCGACGCCCAAAAATGGTATCTGCGGCTTGCCATTCACCATCGTCGGCACCGCACGGCCTAGCGCGTTATGCGCGAGTTCTACGCGTTCACTCACGAGATCGCTCCCATCGCCTTGGCCCGCTCTACCAGTTTCAAGGCACGCTGTACGACTGGAGGGTCAATCATCTTCGAGCCCAGGCTCACTACCGCCAAGCCCTTGCTCTGGGCCTCCTCAAACGCTGCAACGATCCGCTGCGCTTTCGTAATCTCGGCGTCCGTCGGCCGAAACGCTTCATGGATCACGCGAATCTGCCCGGGATGAATGCAGCCCATTCCCTCGAAACCCATCGCACGTGAAGCCTGGCCCCAGTGCAACAGGCCGTCCATATCGCCCACGTCGCCATACACCGAATCAATCGCTTGTACTCCGGCCGCGCGCGCGGCATTCACCACTCGCGATCGTGCGTATTGCGACTCACGTCCTTCTGCAGTCTTGGCCACTCCGAGATCCGCCGTGTAATCTTCCAATCCGATCGTCAACGCGGCCACGTTTTCGCTGGCCGTCGCAATTCCAAATGCGTTTTCGATGCCCAGCGCCGATTCCAGAATGGGCATGATCCAAACCGGTCGGGTGATTCCACTGCGCTTCCTGATTTCGCTGATCATGCGGTCTACTTCTGTCACCTGCTCCGCCTGTTCAACCTTGGGAATCAAAATCAGATCTGGACTCTCGCCAACAATCTCCGCCAGATCCTCGAGCCCGAGCGGCAACTGGTTGATCCGGACCATGCGTTCGCATCCGCCGAAATCCACGGCCCGTAGCGTGTTTCGCACCAGTACTCGAGCCGCATCTTTCTCGTCGCGATGCACTGAATCTTCCAGATCCAGAATGACGGCATCCGGTGCGTGCAATGAGGCATTCACGAAATACTTCGGTTCCGATCCAGGCAGGTAAAGACGCGATCGCCGCAACCGCTCTTTGAGTGAAGGCGCTGGAATCGGATGCTGCTCCGGCAGCCAGCGATTGGAGAGTGCAATCCCCGCTCGTCGCGCAGCGGTTTCAATTCTCGCACCGATCGTGAACGGCAGCGCGCCCTCGTCGTGAACTACGACGCGGGCATGCTTCACACCAAGTCCGGCGAGAACCTCGCGCGTTTGCTCCATGATCGCGGTGCCGTAGTAAGGCGCGACCCGCGACTCGAGCGAGATCTCAATCCCGCCTCCGCCTTGCGCCTCAAACGCAATGTGCACGTCGGAGCGAACTTCCTTGCCCCAATGTCCCGCCTGCCCGGATTGCGTCGACTCAACGGCGCTGCTCATAGAAGTTCCTTAGCTACTCGGTACACGAAAGATTTATCTATCGAAGTTTTTCCAGAATTGCATCCGTCATTTGCACGGTCGAAGCCGCCCCTTGGGAAATGGACTTGGGTCCGCCCGGAATCCGCATCATATCGTAAGTCCGGACTTTGCCTTCGCGAACCACCTCGGAAATCGCCTTGCGAATCCGCTCCGCCTTGTCGCCTTCGTTGATATGGTCGAGCATCATGGCAGCCGAGAGGATCATTGCAATCGGATTGACAATCGGCGGATTCAACTCGGCGTACTTCGGCGCAGAACCGTGTGTGGGCTCGAACACGGCGACGTCGTCGCCGATGTTGCCCGAGGCCGCAAAACCAAGACCGCCAACCAAGCCGGCAAATGCGTCAGACAGAATATCGCCAAAAAGATTTGAGGCGACGATGACGTTGTACTCTTCCGGGTTCTTGTTCAGCCACATCAGCTGCGCGTCAATGTTCGTGGACCAGAGCGCAATGCCCGGATAGCTCTTCGCGACTTCCTTTGCCACTTCTTCCATCATGCCCGAGGTTTCGCGAACGACGTTCGGTTTTTCGCAGATGGTAACGCCCTTGAATCCGCGCTTTTTCGCATATTCGAACGCCGCCGTGCAAATGCGTTTGCAGGCATTTCGCGTAATAATGCGGCAACTGACGGCCAGTTCGGGACCAGGCACATTGGCAAAAGCCTTGAACCGTGGATGCGAATTGAGAGCGGCCCGCACATTCTCTGGGGGATTCGTCCACTCGACACCGGCATACATTCCCTCTGTGCCCTGTCTGAAAACGGTTGTATCGATGAGTGGCTCGTCGAAGCCGCCATCGGTTCTCTTGCGAATGTAGTTCAGCGGATTTCCTGTGAAACCCACGCAAGGACGCATGCAGGTATCGAGATTGAACTTCTGCCGCATGGTCACGATCGGCGAATAATAGACATACCCCTTGCCTTGCAGTTCTGGCTTCAGTTCGGCTTGCGCTGCTTTGTTAGGCTTCGAAGTGATCGCGCCGAAGAGTCCGAGCTTGTGCTTGGTCAGGAGTTCAATCGTGCGCTCCGGAAGCGCGTTGCCCTGCGCGCACCAGCAGTCCCAGCCGATATCCGCATGGATGTACTCGGCATCAAAACCAACTGCCTTCAGAACCCGCAATGACTCCGGAAGAACCTGATTTCCGATGCCATCTCCGGGCATCGTGATTACTGTATGTTTCGCCATAATTGCTCCTTAGAACCCAAATCAAAACCTTGAACCGCCGAGACGCCGAAGGCACAGAGAAAATCAAGCCCTAAACCCCTGTGATCCTTCCCGTGATCGAAGTTGGATTGGCGTTGGTATTTCTCGGCGCCCTCCGCGTCTCGCCGGTGAAAACGCTACGTCACTCCCAAGCGCTTCGCCACCAAATTCTCCACGCCTCCCGCAATCACCAGCGACTGCGGCGCACTGCCCAACGCCGGGAACACAAACTTCTCGCCGCGCCAGGAAATCGTGCTCGACGTGAAGTCGATGTCAATCTCGTCACCCGGAATTACCGTCTTCTCTTTCGCCGCGATTTCCTTCGCGAACTGTTCTCGCGTCCGCGCCACAAATTCCGGGACTTCGATACAGAGAAATCCGTTATTGAATGCGTTACGAAGATACGTCTGCGAAAAACTGGCAGCTATCACCAGTGGAATCCCTTTCGCCTTCAAACAAGTCACCGCTTGTTCGCGACTTGAGCCTGTGCCGAAGTTGAACTGGCTGACGATCACGTCTCCGGCCTGAGTACGCGCGGCAAACTGCGGATCGTAATTCTCCATCACGACCTTCGCCATCATCTGCGGCGTCATGTCGTCGCGATAGGTGTAGTCTTTGCCGTAGATCGCGTCGGTGTTGACGTTATCCTGCGGCATGAACACCAGTCGCCCTTTCACCCGTTGCGGAAAACCAGGGAGAATCTCAACCTACTCGGCGTTTCCGGACGCAACCGTCATCTCCGAGAACTGCCGCCGCGGGCTGCCGGCGCGAAACTCCTGCGGCCCGCAAATGTATCCCGCCACCGCTGACGCGGCCACGACTTCGGGACTCGCGAGATAACACTTCGCATCGCGCGATCCCATGCGGCCTTTGAAGTTGCGATTCGTCGCAGAGATTCCAACTTCGCCAGCTTCGAGCAGTCCAATCCCAAGTCCGATGCACGGACCACAACCCGGTGGCAACGGGCTCGCGCCAGCATCCATCAGCGTTTTCCAGATGCCGCGCTTCTCCGCTTCTTCCTGTACCCACTGACTGGCCGCGCCAAGATAAAACTTCACGCCCGCCGCGACTTTCTTGCCTTTCAGCACATTCGCCGCCGCGTCAAGATCTTCCACTCGCGAGTTCACGCACGACACGAGATACGCCTTCTGAATTGCAACCTTCTTTACTTCCATCTCGGCCACGGACTGCATAGCTTGCACTGTGTCCGGTCCTGACACGTGCGGCGTCACCTCGGCAAGATCGAGGACGATTCGCGCAGCATACGAGGCGTCAGCGTCCGGCGCCGGCGGGTTTGCAGCCCAGCCCTCGATTTGTTTCTCAGTGAAGCGCTCGACGCCGATCGCCTTCAGTCTCTGATGCACACCGCGCATGTAGGCAACTGTTACCGTATCCACCGGAAACCAACCCACCAACGGACCCCATTCGGTTGTCATGTTCGAAATGGAAAATCGAGCATCCATCGAGAGCGCAGCGACTCCCGGCCCAGTGAATTCGACCGCTGCGTTCAGACACTCATCATGGTTATAAAGACCGCAGAGCGTGATGATGACATCCTTGCCTGTAGCACCAGTCGGCAACTTGCCCTCAAGCACAACCTGGATCGACCGCGGAATCTGCCACCAGAACTCGCCGGTGGCCCACACCGCGGCCGCGTCAGTACGCACAATTGGCGTTCCGATTGCGCCCAACGCGCCATACATGTTCGAGTGCGAATCCGATGCAACGACAAACGATCCCGGCACCACGTAGCCGCGCTCGACCATGATCTGGTGGCCAATGCCCGAGCCCGCCGGATAGAAATCCACACCGTGTTCTTTGGCGAAAGCTTCGATCGCACGATATTTCTTCAGGTTCGATTCGTCCTGATTCTGGATGTCGTGATCGAGCGCAAAGGTAAGCTGGTTAGGGTTCTTGACCCTCTTTGCGCCGATGCCTTTGAACTTACTCATCACCGCCGACGTATTGTCATGCGTCATGCAGCGATGTGGACGAATCGAAAGGAAATCCCCGGCGCGCAGTGCTCGGTTCGGACCTTCCGCCATGTGCGACTGTGCGATCTTCTCAACGATAGTCTGCCCCATACATCCGCCTTTCCCCGCCCTTCAGCCTTTTCGCTGCCACTCAAATTTCAGATACATCATTTGTCCCACGTGGTGGTGCAAGTGCGTCGCGCACTGGAGAACCATGTCGAACCGCGTCTTGGCGTCCGCCCCCGTAGCCGAGTACGCAGCTAACCAATCTTCCGCAGATTGATTCTGAATTGTCTTTACTACCATCTCGATCGCTTCGCTGAATTTCATCAGGGCTTCGGCTTTCGATGGCGGGGACGTCTCCGCGAACTCCCGCGGGCGATCACGAACGTATCCAGTTGCTGCGATCTGCGCGCCGATGTAATAGCTCAGATTGCCGGTGAGATGCAGGACCAGGTGGCCAAAGCTGTTTCCATACCCGTACGGCTTCGTCCAGAACTGCTCTTCAGTCAGCGACGAAGCCAATTCACGAACCGTACCAGCGAGTTTCAAATAACGTGCTGCCAGACTCAACCCGATCATTTCATTTAAATCCGCCATACCCATTCCCGGGAAACTGCAGCCCAAGCCTCCGTGTTCCTCTGTGACCTCAGTAGTTATCGCTTCTTGGTTTTGGGCTTGGCTTTGGATTTTGCCTTTGCCTTTGTCGTCTTCTTTCCGTGCGCCGCTTTCTTCTTAACATCCGCCTTCATCAGGGCCATCAACTTCGAAACCGATGGACACTTTTCCAGGCTCCAGATACCGGAAATCAGTTTGTCTTGCGCCTTTTTCGACAGCACGCCTTCGGCCAAGGCACGGAACTTCTCTTCGATCTCCGCGTCGCTCAACGGATTCCGCGGATCGCCCTTCGGATAGTCCAGTTGCTTTGAGAATGTGCGCCCATCGGTAGCCGTGATGTTGACGATCACGCGCTGCAACGCCGGAAAGACCTTTTCGATTTCCGGGTCCGCCACGACCTCCACCTTGTGCAGTTGTGCGCGGATAATCGGGTCCATGATCTTTTTCATTTCGAATTGCGCCGGAGTGACCTGCCGTTCCGCCAAGGCGGCAGCGATCACATATGGCAGCGAGTGATCGGCTGTTTCTTTCGTGTGCGGGTCGTACTTGCTGGGATCGGAAAGAATGTCCGCCGCCCGCGCCAATGAGCGTATCTGGATTTTCGCGACGCCGTCGGGGTGCAGGTTGTTTTCTTTCACCAGGTCAAGCACCGCCGATATGGGAGAATGCGTCAGAGCTTCCGTCGGGAAGAATTTCATCCCGCACTGGGTAATCCGCCACGAGTCGCCGAGGCCATCGGTCAGCAGGTTCAACTTCCACTCGGGGCCGAGACAATGCACAAGGCCCTCCTTGCCGTCGAGCACATGCTCGGGTCCGGTGTATCCATTCGCCGCCAGAAGCGCAGCGAATACGCCGCTTTGGGTCGCCATCGGGTCGACCGTGTTTTTGATCATCGTTAGCTTGCCCGAGACTGCCGCGCCCAGCGTGCAATGTCGCGAAGCGGAAATACCAATCGCGTGCTGAATCTGTTCCCATGTCAGGCGCAGCGCCCGGCCTGCAACAATTGGCGACGCGAATGCCGTCAGTGTCGCGTGGTGCCATCCTCGCTCTCGAATCCCGGGGAATGCCGCCTCGCACAGGCGCATCTCGAATTCATGCCCGAGCACGAAGCCGACAATCAATTCCCTGCCATCGCTCTTCGCCCGCTCGCAGCATGCCATCGCCGCTGGAAAGATGTCGGAAGGGTGGGACGGATCCTGCTTCCAGTAAATGTCGTTGTAATCCATGCAGCGAATCATCAGCGCATTTGCCAACGACGCGGACACCACATCAATCCGCTCGCCCGTGCCAATCACAGTGGCCGGCCCACGACCGGCAATCTCTTTCAAAACGCCGAGCGCGATCATTACATCATGCTGTTGATATCCGCCCAGCGCGCAGCCTACGGAGTCGAGCAAGAACCGCTTCGCCTGATACACAGCCTCCTGCGAAAGATGCTTGTACTCGACACCCGCTGCCCAACGCGCCATCTTTGCAGTGATTGTTTCCTTGCCGGTTGCCTGTGCAGTAGCCAAGAGAATTTCTCCTTACGATTGCGTTTTGCTCGCCAGCCTGTCTCGGTATTTCAAGGAACTGAGAATTCACTTCACCTTTACGTTCTTGGGGTTCTTAAACGGCAAGAACGCCATAAAGTCGGCGTGGTGCACAATGAAAGCTTCAGTCGTGCGCTTCACCAGATCGCCTTCCGCCGCATGCGCCGCAATGATGTGACAGACCGCATCGGGCACACCGCATTCCAGAGCCAGAGCCACGCCTGTAAACGGATGCCGCAACGCTTCTCCGCGCTCGCTTTGCTTGCTCTTTCCATCCGGGCCAAGCTCATATTCCAGTAACTTGCCTACATCTGCCAGGATCGCGCCAGCAATCACTACGTCGGCATCAATCGGGAGCGCGCGGCCCATAAAGTCAGTCATCGCTTTCGCACTATCGCGTGCAATGTGGACAACGCAACGCTTGTGCTCCATGAACGTAATGGGACAATTGGGGACGAGTAGCGTAAAGGGAATCTGATTCAGATCGTCCGGCTTCAGCGGGCTCCGCTCCAGCGCCTTCATCCACGTCTGCGTGACTTGCTCGCGCAACTGAGGGTTGCTGATCCACTGAATTTCAGGCCACAGACGTTCCACGGCCTCCCGCATGCAGGACCTCCAAAGAAGCGCTTGAATTGAAGACTCAATAGATTAACGGAGTCTGAGTAGGGGCGTCGAGGGGAGGCCGCACGCGTGAGTGTGACCGAAAAACATAGCGCAGCAGCCGCCTATTTCTTGCCGCCTGCCAGGGAGGCATCTTGGTCCACATCAATTGGCAACAATTCGATCGTGCAGCCGGATGCCGTGCAGCCTAACTGTGACCGACGCACGATCTTGATCGACGAGGCATCCGGAAAGCGCACGGGAAAGTCCTTCTCCCGGATCTGGTCACTCACCGAACGCAGGCTCTCATCGCCTTCGACAAACTCCGCTCGCTCCGGACGCGGCGAACTGTCGAATACGAGATTGAATCGCGCGGATACGGCCTTGGTGGATATCGGCCCCAGTTTCACAGTCCGTGCGTGCGACAATTCGGCGACTGCATCTGCCAGCTCTTTTTGAGCGGCCGCCGCATCCGGCGCTAGCTTACCTAGCCGTTCCCGCGAATCCGCGACACTTCCTCCGCCCGCTGCCACCGCTAGGGCGAACATATGACGTGCTTTGTCGCGCTGGCCTTGCTTTTCGAAAACTCGGCCGAGGCGATTTGCTACCGTTCCTGACTGGCTCAGCAGCCATGCGGAATTCAAGAACTGCATCGCCGCCAGATTCTCTCCACGCGTATATTTCGCCCATCCCATGCGCGCCCACGCCAGCGATACCAGGCGCATCGCGGAAAATGCCGACGGCCCCAGCCGGTCAAACTCGCCGGAATCGAATTGGCCGCCAATGTCATAGAGCACTTGCTGCGCCTCATTCTCGGATTGTGTTGGGTCAATATCGTCCTTGAGCGCCGCGGCGTACATATCCGAACCCTGGTCTCCCCCGGCGCTGCCCGTCAACCCTTTCATGAGTTCCTGCGACTTCGCCGTCTCGCCTAACTTCGTGTATACCTGCGCCAAGGCGAGTTTCGTCCCAGGATCATCCGGTGGAATCGCCACTGCAGCTTCCAGTTCTGTGCGCGCGTCCGCATCTTTCCCCAACCGCGCCAGCAGCAACCCGAGGTTCTTGTGTGGAGCCTTATCGTACGGAGCAACCTCAATCTGTTTGCGGTAAGCGGCGATCGCCTCATCGGTCTTTCCTGCCTGATCGAGCTCCAGCGCCAGTTCAGCGTTGGCATGCTTGTGATTCGGATCAAGTTCTATCTGCTTGCGAAACGCCACAATCGACTCAGCATGGTTGCTGACCCCGGCGTAAGCCATCCCGAGGTCGTACCACCCATCTTTAAGTTTGGCATCACCGTCCACAGAGCGTTTCAACAGCTCGATCGCCGTGCGATAGTCTTTGCTCTCCAGCGCCTTCACTCCAGCCTTGTGAAGTTCCGCAGGAGTGCCTTCCATTTTCGCCGTGCTGTCCGACACGCGTCCCGACGGCGCCAAGATCGTGCATGACAGCAATTGATCGGTATCGCTCAGTGTAGCGTTGCGAAATGAATCGTAGTCCGCGCGGCGCGACGCCGGAACTTCGTTGACCTTGACCGTGAGTTTGCGCTCCCCTTCGAGCACACCCTTGGTCAGCGAATAGGAGGACGAATACTCACCGTAGTCCCGCGACATTTTCACAGGTAGCGGCGTATGGATCGAATAGTTCGCCGGAAACTCCAACCGAATCCGGTAGTCAGCGTCGCCGGCCGGGCCAATATCGATCGGTTCCTTGCTTCTCGAGGACGCCCGCGCCGCCGGTAATCCGAGAGGGGGGATGGGACGGAAGGTCACACTCGCCGAGGGCACGACAAAATACCGGTCCTGCCGCAAGTGATATTTCAGGTGAAACGGCTTCGACGTATCTTCAATCGGGTCGAGTTGCACATTGTCGACGTCCCCTGGCAATCCCCACTGCGCGGAGATATAAGTGGCAAGGTTCTTCCACTGCGTGGCGGCGGTACCGCGAAACCCCGCCCGCATCGGCCAATCGCGATCCCCCTGTGCGGTAAATTCCAGAGTCGCGTCCAGCGCCCCGAATTCTGTAAACTTGCCGTTCAAAACAAAGTGCATGAACGTCTTGACCGGCGAATCCGCAGGCGTTCGACGCAGTCCGCCTTCAGCATCCTCCGCGGCTACCACTGCCTGCTTATTGCGCAATTGATAGAGCAGCAGTCCGTACGGCGTAACTTCCTGGGTTGAGTCTAACCATGTCCACGCCGAACCTACGTGAGCCAACGTCATCACGTGATCGAACTGCCCCGGTGAAGGTACTTCCTCATCCAGTTTCCGGTGATCGTGAATCAGCACAGGATAGCTTTGGATTCCAACCGATTTCAGCATTGCCGCTAGCAGCGTGTGTTTGTCCTTGCAGTCTCCGTAACCGCTTTGGATCACATCGGAAGCAGCATGCGGCTGGTAACGACCTACACCCAACGAGATGCTGACGTAGCGAATGTTCAACGCTACGTAGTCGTACAAACGACGCGCTTTCTCTTCCGGAGTCGTCGCGCCCTTGGTCAACTCTTCTGCCATCTTGCGGACGCTATCATCCACGGTGACACGCTCGCCCTGCAGTTTCCCGTACCACTGCGCGATCTGCTTCCAGTCCGTGAAAGTCGTGAGTTGCACATCCGGACCAGCTTCTTCATCTTCGTCGTCGCGGTCTTCCGCACGCTCCGGCTCAATTCCCTTGACCACCCACGTATAAACGCGCCGGTCGCCGGTCTCTTGAATCTCCGGCGCCCGCTTTGGGGTTTTCAGTTTCAGTTCCCGCGCTTTCGGAACGTCAATCTCCAGACGATCTTCATTCACGACCACGCTCTTCGGAAACGTATGCTCGTACCAGAAATGTCCAGCCGCAAGCGGCGAAACGATGTGCGTCACCGTTCTGTATTCCAGCGTGTCGCCGGGAGCCAGTCCGGCGACCGAGATGTGCCGCTGGCGGTAGTCGCTGTACATCGGCGCTTCCTTCAAGACGTCGGGCGCGAAATCCTGCGCGGTGGACTCCGGCGTGACGACGATCTTTCCGTCGGGCTTTCGCACCCGCACGTACTCGACTTCTAACTTCTCAGTCGCGGAGGAGTAGCCGAAGACCAACTGGCCGAATTCCTTTACGCCTGCCTGGCTCTGAATGTTGACAACGGCTTCGGTCTCTTCCACTCCTGTGCCGTCGTTCTCAAAGCGGGCACGATTAAGGATGCGCTCGAAAACCGCCGCTTCCTGGGGGTGATCATTCTTTTTGGCGGAAGAAACCTGAGCGGTAGCGTTCCTAATCCAAGCAGAGGCGAGGAAAGCTGACACCATGGCCAAAGGAACGATGAGACGGCGAAACCTATCCCAAGAAGCACTCAACAAGCGAAGATTCATCTTGAAGTTCTTTTACGCTCTGCCCGACGTAAAATCAAACCAATCGGGGGTGAGCGTGGCAAAGAGGAGTTTGATCGCAATTGGCGTGACCCTGGCAATGGCGGTGTGCTTTTCCGCGGCGGCCGTCGCGGAGCAACCGCTGACGATCGTCGATGACTCTCTGCCAGCGCTCAACGCAGGGGCTGAGTTTCAAGTGCAACTCCATGCCAGCGGAGGTATTCCGCCATATCTGTGGACGGTTTCCGAAGGAGAACTTCCCGAAGGAATTACCCTGAGTCCAACGGGAATGTTGGCGGGACGTCCCGTGAAGGCTGGCAAACTCAATGTCAAAGTGATGGTCGCTGATTCCAGCCATCCGCGACAGTCCGCGCAAAAGGATCTGCAGACGGTTGTGAGTGCTGCTCTGATGCTCGATTGGCTGGAAGCGCCCAAGGTTCGGGATAATCGGATTGACGGTTCCGTGCAGGTGTCAAACGGATCGACCGATCCCTTTGAGTTGACCGTGATCATCGAAGCGGTTGCCACCGACAACCAGCGCGCGACTGCGATTGGATATCAGCACTTGGTGTTGAAGCCAGGAGCTGCGAACTTCGTCGTGCCTTTCGGCAACACAATGCCGCACGGAAGCTATGTGATCCACGCAGATGCGGTCGCCGAAATTCCCGCGCGCAAGAGCATTCTCCGCCAGCGACTGCAAACCGCGCAGCCTTTAACCGTCGCCGTTGGGCCGTAATCACGCGGAGATTCACAGAAGATGCTGATCTTGATTGGACAAAAAGGGAGAGAGAGAATTAAAGCGGGGAAAATAGAGAGTCCCGAGGTGATGTTGAATTCATTCGTCTCGGCCAGTAGCTCGCGTTTAGACCCTTGCTGACCTTATTCCCACAACTCCCTTGCGGGTTCATTGTAAGCCGATCTTGCTTGGGCTCCGGGCTCACCGCCAACCGGATAAACCAGTTCAACGCCTCGGGACTCTATCCTGCCTTCAACATTGGCTCTTGTTCTTCTCGACCAGCGCTTAGCTATAGACCCTTGCTAACCCTCTCCGACTCACCTCGCGGCTATCGGAGTGACCTCGCTTGAGCCCCGGACGCTGCACCAACCGGAAAAACTTCAGAACGTGTCAAAGAACGATTATGGTTTTAGCACGCTGAGATTTTTCGTCAATCGTTTTTGCGATTCTTTAAGTTGCCCTTTATCAATCGAGTGCAGGCAGCGCACAGGGGCATGTCGCGAAAACTGTGCAATCTGCGGAGTTATATACTTCGATCGTCAATGACCATGCGGATTTTTCGCAGTTTCGGCGAATTTGGATTCGCGCTGTCCCGAATCGCGCGTGAGATCATGGCTGTGCAAAACTCTGTCTTGAGCGCGTGAATACTCGTTCTGCGGAGTTTGGTTCCCGGTCGTTTCACGGCTCTGGCTTCCCTTCCCGCTGACAAAATCAGGACCTTCCACCACAGAGGACACAGAGAACACTGAGAAAACCCGCACTCAGGGTCCCTTTCAGTCACTTACGCCGCCGAGTCCTGCCACCTAGAATCCCTTCAGGGAGCGTGTCCATGGCTATCTTTGATGATCAACCTCGCGGTCGAGTCGTGAACGTAGGGGGCGGCGCCATGTTGCGCCTTTTCGGATTCGCCGTCCTTGGCCTTCTCGTTGTGATCTTCCTATTCTCCGCGATCACCCGTGTGGATTCGGGCGCGGTCGGCGTGCTGACACTCTTCGGCAAAGTGACCGGGGAGATTTTGCCCGCTGGAATTCACATTATCAGCCCCTTCAAGACCAACCATGAACTCTCCGTTCGCACCCAGGAAATCAAGGAAACTGCCAGCGTTCCATCCAGCGAAGGGTTGGTCATTGCGCTGGACACGTCGCTGATTTATCACCTCAGTCCGGACAACGCAGCGGAGGTTTATCGGACAATCGGCGAACGTTACGTGGAGGTGCTGATCGAACCCAACCTGCGATCCGCGATTCGCGAAGCCACGGCTTCTCACACGGCGAATGCGCTTTATTCCGGAGAACGCGAAATGGTGGCCAAGCAGATCGTGGCTACTTTGACAGACCTGCTCGGAAAACGCGGCATCATTGTGGAAAGCATTCTGCTGCGCGATATCCAGTTGCCAGCCACGCTCAAGGCCTCCATCGAAGCGAAACAGCAGGCTGAGCAAGAAGCCTTAGCCATGAACTTCCGCCTGCAGAAAGAAACTCAGGAAGCGCAACGGAAACGAATTGAAGCGCAAGGCATCCGCGACTTCCAGCAGACCGTCGCGCAAGGCATCAGCGCGCAGTTGCTGGAATGGAAAGGTATCGAGGCCACCGAGACTCTCGCCAAAAGCCCGAACGCGAAGATAGTCGTCATCGGTGGGGGAAAGAATGGACTGCCGCTAATCTTGGGACAATAGACGAGTGCTGACAGCTCCGGACGTTTGCTCTCAGATCGGATTTTCAAAATCGTCGGGCTGGGGTACCCCCCCCCCGGGTGCGGTCTATTAGAATCAATACTTTAGCGAAAATTTCCTCTCAAAGTATTCATTGGAAATGATTTAGAAGCAAAGTCTTGATTGCATTAGACTTAGCTTTGAAATTTCAAAGAGCTTCTTGTTTCGCAGCCCACTGGGGGCATTCTTCAAAGCAGATGGTTCTCGGAACTTGAATCTGCGCAGGCGGGCACACCCTCACCTGCCCCTAGTAATGATCTTCGCATTGAGCGAATTGGCTGTCTGTGATATTCCTAATTTTTTTGAGCTAACTCCTGCTACCAGCCCTGCCCCATACCGCCAGCGCCGATGATTTTCCGCAGCCACTCGGGTGAATCGTTCCGGGCGTTCGTTTTCCTTGCCTCGCTCAGGGCGGCGCGCTGTTGCTCTGGAGTTGTGCCGATGCCGAAGGAAAAATCGGTCTCTTCGATGGTTTGAATGCGACCTTCGGCGTAGAGCTGAAAGGGTTCGCGGAAAAGCTGGCGCGCCCGGGACAGCTTCGTTTCCAGTTCTTCCGTCGAATTGCTCTTGCACAGAAACTCGTCGCCCTGGTGATGATAGGCATCGAGGCCGACGGTGATGAGGATCTTTCCGAGCCTGCGCAGGAGCGCGTCGCCTGCGATGGGGCCGAAGTGGTTGTTGAAAGTCTTCATCAGATCTACATCGGCGATGGCGCCGACAGGAGCGGCTGCCCCTTCGTTAAAGGCTTGCAGGTTCGGCAAGCCGGTGATTGTCGAAATCAATACCACCGGCTCTCGGTGCTCGACGATCTGAATGGCGGGTTGCACGGGGCGATGCTTCGCGATCGCACTCTTGGCTTCCTCGAAGCTTGCAGCGATTCCGTTCTGCACCATGAAAGCGGCTAGAAACCCAGCGGAGCGGGAGATACCGTGCTTGCAGTGGATCAGGATGCGAGCACCTTGATCGGTCTGCTCTTGCAGCCACTGTAGAGCTTCTTTTACGTGCTTAGGAGAGAGGAAACCCGTGTCAGGCGCGGGGATGTATTTGTAAGCTTTGCCGGGATGCTCGGCGGACTGGTCTCGACCGGGTGGATAGTAGGCGTCGGGCCCGCGCACGTTGAGGATGGCGGTGATGTTCTCGGGATTCTTGTGGGTGAGTTTGTTGGCGTCTTGCTGATTGCCGAGCCAGAGGTTGTGGACGATGTGGTGCATGGGTGCGGCGCGCGGTCGCTAGTTCAGTTTAATCGTCGACTGAACGGTGAGCCATCACAACGCGGGCTGAAGGGCCGCTCCTCCACGGCTGCGCGGGCATTTCGGGTTTTCAGTAGTTGATATCGCCGCGACACGCCCGATCTTCTTTTCTACTGCAAGGGAGCCCACTCTTTGCATTCCGAAACAGTGACTGGAGCAGTCGCATCGGGGCTCGGATTCATGCGAATGACTGCGTCTGAAGCGGAGCAGAAGCTCCGGGTACCGGTGCTGGCGGAAACCGGAGTGGCGGCTACTACATATTGCCGGCACATACGCGCTTTACAGATTGTCGTGAGGCTGAAGCGGTAGCCGGACTTAATGCAGTTTGCGGCGGTGAGGCAACTGGCGCCGCCGATTGAGTCGTCAATCAAAGATGCGTGTTCTGGCGAATTGAACCTGGTGCCACGGGGGTCGGGGCCGAGCTTGGGCAGGTTGCGGGCATAGCCTTTCTCTGGATAGATGCTCGCATACGATATCTGCGCGGTATTGAGCGTGCGCAGGGTCCCGACTGAGGAAGCTTCGTTGGCGGCCATTCGTGCGCGCAACAAATTGGGGATCGCGACTGCGGCCCCAACCAGAACCACTCCGATATCCATACCGCCGCTGGCGCTCATGCCACGAATGGCGGTTGGTTCACCATAGGCTAAGTACGCGACCGGAGTGGTTTCGACATGAGAGAGCGCGTCGGCCAGTTCTGGCGACAACTGGCGGAGACGCAAGGCCATCATGGAAGTGGAAGCCTGATACAAGACAGCAGACGCGTTCGGTGAGGCGCCCGGCGGAAGGGACGCGAGGAATTTCGGAGACTTTGCCAGGGATAGTCCGGACTGATGAAGAGCAATCGCCTCGCGGGCGGTTTCGCGGCTCGATGCGATGACTAAATATCCGTCGGCGAAAACGTAGGCAACTTGTGTGGGCTTGGGCGAGGACGGGACCGTGATGGAGTGATAGAAGAAGCCGCCTTCCTCTGTCTGCTGTTTTTGGGCGGGCAGACTGGCGAGCAGCGTATCCAAAGTTTTCTGGAGGCGTTCAGGGTCGTTTACCCGGAAAATCACCTTCCAAGCGGGCGGCGGTTCGTCGACATTCTTCAGCTCGACTGCAATTTCTCCCTGGAGTTGACTGAGAACATCGTCGCGCAGGCTGATGTGCATCGCCTGCTCCATCTGCGGAAGAGCGGCAAGTGGGCTGGATTTCGAGTCAGCGGTCAGCGCCTTCACATCGTCAAAGATTTCGGCAAAGTTCTTGAATGCGATGGCGGCGACCATGATGGATTTCGGGGACGCGAAATCGAGACTACCGAGCGAGGTAGGTGCCGCCAGCCATGAGGCCACACCACGACGGGGCTGGATGAAACTCAACTCCGACTCACTGAGCGACTGGCCGCCCGCGGACTTGCGATCCCACACCAGATATTTCATGTCGCTGAACCCGGTGCGCTCCAGCATCTGATCGTTCTCGGCGGTCCCGTGGGGAACCTGACTCAGGATGGCGTGCAGGTCTCCGGCAGCGACGATGGAGATTCCACCCTGATAGGCTTGCGCAACGCGTTGTCCGAATGGAGTGGAAGAAAAGTCTCCGTTTTTGGCTTCGACCAGGCTGTTGAAGTTGCGCAGGACTTCGAGATCGGGCGAGGCTATGACGAAGTCTGGCCGTACAAGAACCAGGAAATCCTCCGACGATGGCTTGGCGCTGGGCTTGAGTTGCGCGAGATCCTTCGGATCCAGAATGCGCAGGCCTGTCTTCGACTTGTCTGGCAACTCCTTCAACATCTGTTGCAGGAACTCTTTGAATCCGGGCTTGCGCACTTCCGCGAAAAATACTGGAGCTGTTTTCAGACTTCCCTTATCTCCGGAGACGACGATTTCATCTCCCAGGTACTCCGAGACTTTGCAGAACCTTTCGATGAAATCCTCGATTTGCGGACCGCTTTTGGCGACTTCGCCTTGTTGCCACCAGTTCCGCAGGACCGAACTTTCTTTGAGTTCCTGGCGAAAAACCATCAGAGCCTGGTGGGCGGGCTCACCATAGTTAGGAACGGCGACATAGTAGTTCGTCGTCGGAGAGAGCAACGGCATGATTTTGCTTTGGTGGCGTTCCGGTGGAAATTGGACATGAGTTGAGAGTTTCTCGAACAAAATGCCGAACTCAGGGAGCAAGCCGGGATACTTATCGAGGGCCTTGCGAAATGCTTCGTCGGGAGACTGCGGTGGCGGGGTCTGCGAGGCTGCAAAGGAAACAAGGAGAACAATTGCTGCCGCGATGAACGCGGAATGAAGAAACTGACGGCGTCGTATTTTCATTGCAGACTGGCCTTTCCGAAAACTTTTCTTTGGATGATCCCGGGGAATCTCGCGCGAGCAAAATACTCTTGCGGGGCGTTCGAACTGCGCCAAGAGAAGTGCGAGGCCTTCAGTCTATCCAAAACTCCGTTGGGCTTCTTGTGACAATAGTCACCTGGGCGATGGTTTGGCGTATTGGAACTCGCGAGGAAAAGCGGGCAGCAAAATCCGCCAACGAACTTGCCGTTGGCGGAAGGAAGTTGCGTTAGGTGGTCGATGCGCGAGATCTTGGAATCGGAACTCGAGACGGGATACAGGACTCTAGCGCTGCGCACGCGCAGGGCGGGAGAGTTCCGCGGCAACATTGACGGTTCCGCCCGTCACCTGGATGGTTCGTTCCCAGTTGGAATACCCGGCTTTGCGAAGACTGATCGCATGACTGCCAGTTGGCACGGGCACGGAGGAAGGCGTGGTGCCGACAAAGTTGCCGTCGATCTGGATTTCGGCGCCGCTGGGAGTTGAGGTGACCGCGACCGATGTCTGGCTTCCTCCCTTGGCCACCGCTGCGGTCTTGTTTGAAGCCTGTTCTGACGCCGGTGGATTCACTGTGACCGAACCGCTGGTGTACACGCTGAACTCATGCCCCTTGGCCACGGTGACATCCTTGCCCTTTACAAACAGGAAGAATGGAGCTGCAGGCCAGAAAACGATCGCGGTACCAACCATGGCACCGGTCATGGCGCCAGTGTGACCGCCACCGCTCATATCTTTCACTCCGCGCAGGGACACTTTCTGTCCGCCAACTGTCTTGGTGAAATCAATATTTACAGCGAGTTTGCCGCCGCGGCCCATGTGACGCTTCGATTGTGCCTCGGTGACGGTACCGATGGCGGTAGTTCCGTGCTCGATGACAACAACGTCGCCCACCTTCACATCGTCCACCACTTCGAAGTCCACGCGGTCATCCGTATGCGCCTCCGCGGAAGTAATCGTTTGGGTGGTTCGCAGGCGGATGGGCGTGCCATCGTCCAACACGATGGCCGATGGGATTTGCGCGAACGTTTGCGCTCCGAGAAGTGCGATTGCGGATATAAGAACAATGAGTTTGCCAAGCATGATTCTCTCCAGGACAGGTGATCGGCAACTTCCTACCTGTACAGGCGCAAAACAGGAGAGAAAAGGCTCACCGGGATCGAGAGAAATCGTGCGAATTCTTGCGTTGTTTCAATGTAAGGCACCTCTAGTTTAGAGGCGCCCGGGAAAATGTAGGTGTGTTCCCAGCAGGCATATCCCAACCATGAACAGGTACATGGCTGACAGTCCCGCTCCGAGGACAAGACCTTGGGTGAGCCACGAGCGTTTCTTCAAATACACCATTTGCTGGTAGATGAAGTTCGGAAAGAAAGCGGATGTCCAGAGCACAGCCTGAACCGCCGGAGCCTCACGATAAAGTTTGGTGAGTACGATGTAGAGAATCGCGATGGCCAGGGAGCTCCCGATCGAGAGCCAGTAGGCGATCCGGCGATCGCTGGGCGAAAGTTTTGGTCCACCGGCAGCGCATCGTTGCAACATTTCGAACGTCATTGTGTCTTCTCCTTTGGTCTGATTCGAACTCTGAATTTGAGGGTGCAAGCGGGCATCAATCGCTCCGGCCACCACGTCCACGACAAGACCTGGAGTAAGGCGCTGGCGCACAAGCACGGCGGCAAATTCTTCACCGTAACGCTCACGCCACGGAGCCGGATAGAGACGCAGAAGCCACGTCATGCGCTCGCCAGTCTCCTTTGGCCAGCGCGAGCCACTGCCATCATGGAATCCAGGCGGGCTCGGAGTGCGCGTTCGCCCAAAGGGGTGAGGCGGTAGGGATTGCGGCGGTCTTCGCTCTTCAGGGGCTCGATGAGGCCGCGGGCTTCGAGACGAGCCAGCGCGCCGTAGAGTGTGCCCGGGCCCAAGCGCACACTCGCGATGATTTCTATGTCCTCGGTCATGGAATAGCCGTGCTTTGGGCCATCCGCCAGGCTCACCAGGATCAGCAAGGCCGGCTCGGAAAACCGGCCAAAATCATCAAGTTCCGCGTCATCTTTGGTCTTCTGCGTCATGAGTATCGCCCCGCGTAATACGTGATGCGTATTACGTATAGCGATATAGTACGTATAACGTAGTAACGTGTCAAGAGCTTTTTGTGGGCTGCTTCCGGGCGTGGAACAGAACGGGCTTTCAGACTAGGGCCAGCCTCGCTGGTACGATAGCCACGTGCTCCCACTACTGGATGTTCGAGATTTGACGGTCGGCTTCCCTGCTTCCGGCGGGGCGCGTGCCGGCGGTCGTCAGGCGGCTCCTTTACCCGTGAACGCCATTCGCGATCTTAGTTTTTCGATCGCGCCGGGAGAGGTTTTGGGTTTGGTGGGTGAATCTGGCTCAGGAAAGTCGGTCACGTCGCTGGCGATCATGGGACTGCTGCCACCGACTGCGACGGTATCCGGGCAGGTCACATTTCAAAACGGTGAAGGCAAACCGACCGAACTCACTGCGTTGTCATCTGAGCAGCTTCGTCACTTTCGCGGATCACGGATCGCCATGATTTTTCAAGAGCCCATGACGGCCCTGAACCCCGTGATGCGGGTGGGCGATCAAATCGCGGAAGCGGTGTTGGCACACGAGCAAGTTTCGAAGGCCGAGGCATGGAATCGCGCGGTTGAGGGAATGCGCGAGGTGGCGATCCCCGAGCCGGAAAGTCGCGTGCGCAGCTACCCGCATCAACTCTCGGGAGGAATGCGGCAGCGCATCATGATTGCGATGGCGCTCGTGAACCGGCCTCAGTTGTTGATTGCGGACGAACCCACCACGGCGCTCGACGTCACGATTCAGCAGCAGATTCTGGATTTGCTGAACGAGCTTCGGCGAAAGTTCTCGTTGTCCATGTTGTTTATCTCGCACGACCTGGCAGTGGTTTCGCATGTCGCGGACCGCGTTGCCGTCATGTATGCAGGGAGTCTGGTGGAGCTGGCACCGAAGACCGCGATCTTTGCCTCGTCCGCACACCCTTATACGCGAGGGTTGCTGCGGGCGGTACCAACGCTTTCCACGGAGCGGGCACGGCCGCTGGCCACGATCGAGGGATCGGTGCCATCGATTGCAGCTCTACCTCGCGGATGCGCCTTCGAACCTCGGTGCGAGTTACGGGTGGCCGCATGTGCGGTTGAACCGCCGCCGCTGGTGGAGATTGGACCTAGACACTGGGCGCAATGTCCCGTCGTTGGGGCTGCTGCTGTTCGCTCTTAAGCTTTAGCTCTTAGTCGTGCTCTGGAAACCTCGCAGGAGCCTTTCTCGGTACCCTTCCAGTGTGTTCGCTGAGGCATAAGTCTGCATAAAAAGTGTTAAGATTTTGTACAGTACCCACAAATCAAGCTGAAATCTCCCCCTTTTCTACGGCATTTCATATTTTGGGAGCGAAAACACATGTTTTCCTTGGACGAAACCGGCGACCGGGTGGCCGTGGTTCAGATGAACTCGGAACTCCGCCAGACGCAGCTTGAAATGCTGAGCGCGCAGTGCGCGACAGATCGCCTACGACTGCGCTACACGGCAGAAGAAATCGCCCGGCACGGGCAGCGGGATCTGCTGCGAAAAGCCTGGGCGTCGGCGAACGCGTTGGCGGAATATTACAACGCAATCGCCCAGCACTTACCCGATCGAGATTCATTCGAGAAATCGGGCGCGGCGCTGATGAACGAAGCGCGCATGGTAGATGCGACCGAGAGAGTCGCACGGTATCTTCAGGAGCAGCGAGAATACTTCCATCCGATCGGCCAGTTGCTGGAACAGCGGCAGCGGGAAATCGTGGAGGCGTTCTTTTCGGCTTCTCTTCTGGCACAGGTGCGGGTGGTCATGCTGGACCGGCAAAGGATTCCGAATCCTCCGTTCTACGCTGAGGCGCGGGCGCTCGGATTCACTAACCTGCCTGATATCCCGCATATGACGTCGGTGACATTTGGAGATACGCTGGTTTTTCACGGCGCCCTGACAACGCGGTCGATTTTTCACGCTCTGGTGCACGCTGTGCAAGTTGAGGTGCTCGGCCTGGAGCAGTACGCCGAGTTGATGGTACGTGGCTTAGTACGAACGCGGGCGTATGTAAGTGTTCCGATGGAAGCCCACGCTTTCCTGCTGGAATCCACGTTCGCGGAGAATCAGACGCGGGTGTTTTCCGTCGAAGAGAAGGTCCGTCTGTGGGTGAATCAAGGGCGGTACTAGCTCTCCAGTTCTCGGACTTGGAACCTTCCTTTTCCCTGATATTTCGGGGAAACCCTCATTATCGGCACTTTTCGGTCCAGGAATCAGTACCTTTCTGACCGGTACCTCGGTTACTTTCGGGGTGTCCCTGCGTGCCACTAGTATCAAAGTGGAATGAACCTCGAGTCCCTAGTCATCAGCTGCGACGCGGCTCTGCTCGGAGTGTTGCGTCCGACGCTGGAGAAGATTGACGTCAAGATCGAGGTATGCCCGGAAAGCCGGCCGGGCAATGAGATGCTCGCCAAACGCAAGTTTGACGCGGTGATCATTGACTGCGACGACTTGCAGGGGGGCGTGACGATTCTTCGCGACCTGCGGCAGACGCAGAGTAATGCCTGTTCCGTCGCATTTGCCGTTCTGAATGGCAAGACGACTACGCAGGAAGCGTTTCAGATGGGCGCAAATTTCGTTTTGCAGAAGCCGCTGACGCCCCTTCATGCGGCGCGCTGCTTCAATGCCGCACTCAATTTCATGGTTCGGGAGCGACGGCGCTATTTCCGGCAACCGGTCGAGATGCCGGTGCAGATCAAGAGTCCACAGCGTCCCGATCTGACTGTGACTTCGACCAACGTGAGCGAGGGAGGATTGGCGATCCGGACTACTGCGCGACTCCTGAAAGAGGTTCCCGTTGAGTTGCAATTTACGCTGCCTCAGTCCAACGCATCGCTCGAGTTGCGCGGGCGAGTCGCGTGGGCAGATGGAACCGGCCATGCCGGGATCCACTTTGTTGATGTTCCGCAAAGTTCGCAGTATCAGCTCGATCGATGGCTGACCGAGCGCTTGGAAAACGAATTGCCGCAATCCGCGAGAGACCACTTAGCCAAACAGTAATCGTCCCTTCGCCTCCCGGGCGTTTATCCCGCATCCAGCTTGAGACTTGTGTTTGCTTGCCACTGTGGCACTCTGGCATAAGCTGCCCAGCCTGTTCGCCAAACGGTACTGGCGATACGTTCGGGCCCCGGAGCCTAGTCAACCATGATCACGCTGGAAGAAAAAATTGCGCGTGCGGAACGCCTGCTGCGGCGTTTGGAAGAAGATCAGCCATATCTGCGAGCTCGCCTTGCGGCGCTTGGGGACGAACAC
>Ga0302321_100000260_pt1 | contig 46939 bp, 38 predicted proteins | sample Fen_T0_1_FD_202505 | JGI IMG/M metagenome (GOLD analysis project Ga0302321, IMG submission 202505) | Peat permafrost microbial communities from Stordalen Mire near Abisko, Sweden - Fen_T0_1 | ecosystem: Environmental > Terrestrial > Soil > Wetlands > Permafrost | place: Sweden: Abisko... | reverse complement strand
GTCCATTACGGCGTTAGGGGCAAAACGGAAATGAGCACCGTAATATGGAGAGTTGCAGACACTAATCTGGACTGCGTGAAAGTGTCGCTTGCGTTTCCCGTCGAAGGTGGCCGTGAATCTTGTCGGCTCAAAAGAGAAGAGCGTGTTAAGCCCTTCGAATACACCCTTGATCGTTGACATGATCCCCGTGCTCTTAATCTCTTCTGCTGCTGGGAAGAGCGCTGCTTCCAGTCCAATGCCTGCGACTTCCAGAAAAATGTTGCCATTTATTTCACCGACATCGATCAGGCTGGTCTGGCCTTTTGCTATGATGCTACAAGCTTTCTCGATATCTTCCGGTATTTCCAGGCTGTGAGCTATATTGTTCATCGTCCCCATAGGAAGAATGCCGAGCGTGCTTTTTGTACCAATCAAGCCAGTAGCGACTGCGTGAAGCGTCCCGTCTCCGCCTGCGGCTATGACTACATCTGCGCCCTCGTCGGCCAACTTCTTCGCCATCTGTGTGCCAGGATCTTCCTCAGTCGTTTCATGGACCTCGGGCTCGATATCATGTGTACGCAGAGCTGCAATTATCTGCTCGCGGATATCGTCTGTCGTGCCTTGATGATTTGCCATCGGTGATGAGCCCGAGGTTGGGTTAAAGATGAGTATAGTACGCATCGAATGCGGCTCCTTTAGCATGCTATGTATATGTTGAAAATTTAATGGGAATAATTGAAAATCAATCGTAATAAATGCAAGTGTCTGGCTGCTTATCGCAAGCAAGAAAGCAACCATATTGGTTAGCGCTAAAATGAACCCTGGAAGCCTCATCATTCTACTTCATGCACATATATAACACGTGTAAACTGACGAGCTAGCTTCATCATTTATAGCATATAACATGTGGCAGTTATGGTTCTCTAGAGCTCTTCTTGTTTCCATTGTTGGCCGGGATCTTCCGTATATGTGTATAGTTGCCCTTGTAATCATAAGAAGTCTGAGGACAAGCTAAGAAACAACTTAACGATTTTATTGTTGACTTGTCTTGTTGCAATTGATTCGGTTACTATATTCTCGACAAAAGTCATTCTCAACAGTCCGATGCGCTTACGGATGTCACTGTGCGTGTACCCTGTAGCGATACTGCGGCGGCGCAAGAATTGCATATGATGGTGACGCATATTCTTTGCGATATCGCGGAAACTTCCCTCTCCGTGCATAATGAACAGAGAGATCTTTCATTGCTCACAGATACTGCAAAGGAGAACAAATGGTAATGGTACAGCGTCGGGCTATCTTCCTGGATCGTGATGGCACACTGGTCTATCCCTATCACTACCCATCGCGCCCTGAACATCTACGCCTTTACGCAAATATTGGGCCGGAGCTTTATGCACTGCAGGCGATGGGTTTTGCTCTGGTGATAATTACAAATCAATCAGGCATCGCACGTGGTTATTTCACCGTGGATGACCTGGATCGTATGCATGCCTATCTTGCAGCTGAATTAGCACAGTGGCATGTACGCATCGATGCTATTTATTACTGCCCACATCATCCATATGGCATTATTCCGGAGCTGGCAATTCATTGTGAATGCCGGAAACCTCAGCCCGGTATGTTGTTGCAGGCGGCGGATGAGCACGACCTCGATCTGGCGCATTCCTGGTTTGTTGGTGATATCCTGGATGATGTTGAGGCTGGCAATCGCGCCGGCTGTAATACTATTCTGGTGGACATAGGCAGCGAAAAACCGCCGACCTCAGTGCTGCGTACCCCTACGTTTGTTGCGCCGGACACACGGGAAGCCTTGCGTATCATTCGTTCGATCAGCGAACCGGGCGAAAACCCTGATTTCGTGTATCGACCACAATCCTGGCGTACCCCACCGCGCCGCTTATCGTCGCAATCTCAAATGGGGGGTGCAGACAGGTGCAGCCGATAGTCCCATATGTTGTGCAGCCAACACCAATCGAGCTTGTGCGGCGTTTTCACCAGTTGCGCGTCCCTTCGGTGAAGTTGTAATCTGCGTGTGAGCTGGGGAATCCGATGCTGTAATCCTATATATTTATTCTTTTGAAGAGGTTACTCTGTATGAATAGACCAATGTATATTGCGTTTCTGAGTGAATATGCAAGCCCTGTGGCTCTGCCAGGCGGCGAGGATGCAGGCGGCCAGAACGTCTATGTGGATGAAGTAAAGATGTCACTGGTCGATCTACTCATTCCGACATAACTTGATCAACAATGCCGCGAATCCGCTGCATCTTGAAAAGATCCTTGTGACTGAATGCGAATCAGTTATGCGCTATAAGATGGTATGGGTTGGTAGCGCAAATGCACTTTATGATCGTGCTAAACTATTAAGTATAGGCAGCTTCTCTTTCTGGCAACGCTTGCTACCTGAACATGCGGGCGAAGAGGTCGTCGTGCAGTTTTTGCTTATTTATAAGTATGATGGTTGTGGCATTCTGTCTGGTGGTACAGATCATCCTGGCTTGCCTGCACGCGCATTTGCCACCCAGAGAGCACGCGTGGCCTGCATTTCGCGCCGTTTACCGAGACAAGCTGGCCTTAATTATTAAAATTTCCTATACACAGGATAGATAGAAAAGACATCATGTTATATGAGGAGTAGTGTATGATAATTTTACGCGCCCCAGTTCGCATTAGCTTTGGGGGTGGTGGAACAGATTTAGCAGAATATTATCGATATTTCGGTGGATTTGTCGTGAGTGCTGCTATTACACGTTATTGTTATGTGGTTGTGAACGAGCGAGCTGATAATCTTATTCGCATAAGTTCGGCGGATTATCATACATGGGAATCATACCCCCTCAGCCCGCTACCACCTGTGCAGCAGCCACTGGCATTGCCCAAAGCCGCTGTTTCCTGGTTTGTTGAGCAAGGAGCCTTAAAGACGGGGATAGATCTATTTTTATCCTCCGAAGTCCCTCCCGGCACCGGCCTGGGTTCATCCAGTGCAATGACCGTTGCTCTAGTGCATGCACTCTCTGTTGTGACTGAGCGTGCACTCGCGCCATTAGAGCTAGCAGCGCTCGCGTGCCACATTGAAATTGAGCTTTTGCAGACGCCGATTGGCAAGCAGGATCAGTATGCAAGCGCAGTTGGAGGGTTAAACACGATTGAGTTTAGCGACGAAGGAGTCTATGTAGCTCCGCTATCCCTGCCATCTGGCATCGTTTCTGCGCTTAACAGGCGCCTACTTCTGTTTAATGCCGGACAAGCACGTAATTCTGCTGATATCCTTGGGCCGCAACGGGCCGATACAGCAAAGCAAGCAAAGACCATCGACGCACTGCATCGTATGAAATCGTTGGCTGTAGAGATGACTCAGGCTTTGCAGGCCGGTGAACTGGATGACTTTGGAGAGTTGCTTGACAGAGCATGGCAGGAGAAGAAGAGCCTTTCAGAACGGGTCTCGTCATCTGCGATTGACCAATACTATGCCGCGGCCCGTCAGGCTGGTGCGTTGGGTGGCAAGATTACCGGCGCAGGCGGTGGTGGTTTCCTCTTACTCTATTGCCCACTGGATTGTCAAGAGGAAGTGCGTGAGACACTCAAAAAGTTGGGGTTATGCGAGATGATGTTTGATATTGATTTTATGGGCACACAGATCGCTAATGGAGAATGGCAATCTGCGCGTTATCCAATCACCCGTAACTAGCTAATAAATGCTTGTACAGGAGTTAGCAATAGAAATACTGGCCTCATTCAGACTCTCTAGCATCTGCCAGCGCATCTTATTTATGTGAAGAATCGGTAATGCACACAGGGTGTTGCTGGCTTCTGTCGCGTTCAATCCTGGCGACGGAAGCCATGTAGCGACAACGGCCTGTATCGTTCTTTTGCTCGCATGCGTAAACTTATTATAATGATTGGTATTCGGAAGAGCTACTTTGTGCTTTCGTTGAGATGTGAGACTTGCTCTATCTGAATACATTCTACGATTGCTAGATAACTTACGACCCAGATAGAAGCGAGGAAGAACTCTCTATGGCGAGTGTCGGTTCGTCTATTCAACCAGATGTATTGTTTGAAAATCCTTTTCATATTGAAGATTTGCAGGTTTTTGATGATGAGACATTATGTAATATGCTTGAGCATAATCACTTCGGATTGACTGTGCAGCAACTGGCACATAGTATGCAGGGAGCATCGGCGTCCTTGATCAAAAACATACAGAGTGCAATACCGCAGCGGAAACGCTCGCTCTTCATGCATGAAATGTGTCATCCTGTTTCTGTTGCTGAAGTAGAGCATTCCCGGCGTCAGATCCTGGATGCTCTATTCTGGGAACTGATCTACTGGCGAACCCCTGAGCTGTATGAAGAGCTTACTGAAGGTGAGCATCTGCATCCGGGCATTTTCCAGCATTTAGAGCCTGATCTGGCACAAAAAACAGTCTTAGATGCAGGTGCAGGCAGTGGCCGAGCCTCGCTAGAGTGTGTCCGCTACGCGGCTAATCGGGTCTATGCGGTTGAGCCATCGCCAGGATTATTGCGCCTGTTGCAGCGCAAGATTGCTGCCCACAGGGAGAAAGCTCGCCTCGTTCCGCTCCCTGGTTGCTTTGAAGCATTGCCTTTAGAGGCGAATAGCGTGGATACTGTGATCTCCTGCTCCGCGTTTACCGCTAATGATGAGCAGGGCGGGGAACCTGGATTGGCCGAGTTGAAACGTGTGACGAAGCCAGGGGGCAAGATCGCAATTATCTGGCCGCGTCAGGAAGATCATCACTGGTTTGAGCAGCACCATTTTCATTATGTATCTTTGTCGATCCATGACGAGATGCGCATCTACTTCCGTTCGTTACAGAGTGCTCTGCACTGTGCTCGCCTCTTCTATGCCCATAAAGAAGAGGTTATGCGTTATCTACTTACAATGCAAAAACCCGAAATTCCATTTTCTGTTATTGGCATGAATCCACCACGTGACTATTTCTGGTGCGCAGTGGATAAATAGGGAAAGGACAAGATATCTAATGACTTCAACGTCACTATCAAATCAAGACAAGCAAACAACGAGCTGGATGGATACGCCTCCACGTGGTCCATTGTTGCGTCATCTGAATGCCTTGCTTATCTCACGTATGCCCTGGCTGGACAATGTATCTACCCCTGTCCAGAGCTGGAGTAATAAGCTTTTTGGTCAACCGGGCTCGCTAAATTATAAGCTGAAAGATTTTCTGGCCGGTGTATGGCTTGGTCATCCTGTCCACCCTTTGCTTGTAACGATCCCCCTTGGTGCGTGGACGGCGTCATTGGTGCTCGATTTCGCTTCGCTGGGGGAAGACGAGGATGGCGGAGTTGCGCGAAGTGCGGATATGATGATGTGGCTGGGACTCGCTGGAGCCGTAGGTTCTGCCGCAACTGGCATCACAAACTGGGTAGATACTGATGGTCAGGAGCGACGTGGTGGTATGCTGCACGCCCTCCTCAACGGTAGTGTGACACTGATTAATCTGACATCGGCTATCTTGCGCCTTACGGGTCAGCGTCGCACAGCTATTACGCTTGCCGCAACTGCCTATGCCATTACTACCTATTCTGCTTATATTGGCGGTGAGCTATCATACTCTAATGGTATTGGGATCAATCATGTCGCCTGGGAAGGTGGCTCCGATGATTATACCGCAGTTATGGACGAGCAGGACCTCATGCCCGGTAAATTGACACGTGTGGATGCTGCCGGTATCCCTGCGGTTATCGTGAAAGATGGTGCTACAATCTATGCGATTGCCGCAACCTGTTCTCACCTTGCCGGTCCTCTCGATGAGGGAACATATAAGGATGGCGTGGTCTACTGTCCGTGGCATAACTCAGGCTTCCGTATGAGTGATGGGTGCGTGGTGAATAGCCCAGCCGTCTACGCTCAACCAACATTTGCTGTACGCACGCGTAACGGCAAGATCGAGCTACGCCGCCTGGAACACGCTTGATTTATACTATGTTGCTAAGGAGTGCTCTGGCACACGTCGGGGATTGTCGCTACGCGCCTGCGGCGCAATGAGATGGATCAGCCTGGGAGAGCAAATAGTGAAGTGCATAAGAGCATAGTAAAAAGGCCAGGCAATCTTTGTAAAAAGGTCCTGGCCTTTTAAAGCGTAACATTGTTTTATGCCACTAAATGCTCTTTATAACAGCTTCAGCGAGAATGCTAGAAGCCAAAGTAGGCGCGATATTTTTCCCACTGAGCCATAATCTGACGGCGTGCGTCTGAGCCGGTGAGTGGTGTATACAGCAAGGCAATTACGATGCCCGCCACCAGTCCTACACGGAACAGTGTCTGCGCCCTTTTTTGTTTGCGCTGATAGTGTGCATATTGGTCCTGCACAGACTCTTTCATGTCTTGCGCGTTCTCTGCAAACTTCTTCATGTTCTTTCTGGCTTGCTTTGAACCTTGCTCAAGTGCATCCTGGGTGAACGCCAGTCCTGGTGCAAGCGCATCGCCCGCCTGACCCTGCACGCGTTTCAGGTTTTTCTGAGCTTTTTTCAGCTCCTTTTGAGCTTTCTTGGAGTTCTTGTTAATGATATCCTGTGCGGCGCTGGCACTTGTCTGTAGGGCGTCTTGTGCGGCGGCTGTGCTCGTCTGCAGGGCATCTTGCGCCTTTGCCCATGTGTAGTTAGCTGTATCCTGCATAGAATCTTGTGCATTGCGCAGATTTTTCTGAGCTTTTTTCAAGTTTCTGGCTGAATTCTTCTTGTTTTGCTCAAGTAGTACGCCAGCGACTCCGGCACCCATTGTGAGTAAACCCTGGGTCTTATCCAGGCCTGTGTGTACGCTGTCTTGTACAGTAGAATAGGCGGCTTGAGCGGCGTCTTTGGTCGTGGAGATAGCGGTCTGCGCGACATCTTTTGTGCTGGAGATAGCGGTCTGCGCGACATCTTTTGCGCTATTGAGAGCCGTCTGTGCCGTATCTTTGGTGTTGGCATAAGTTGTTTGAGCAACGTCTTGTGCCTGATCTGTACGGCTCTTGAGTGTAAGTTTAGCCATATGTCCTCCTTATTTTGGTCTTGTTGGTTTGGTTTGCTATGAGCGTGTATATCAAAATTTTAGTTTGTAATGCTTGCTACTTAATATAACCACGCACCAGTAACTCATCGGGTTTCATTTCGGGGTCAAATGGTAGTACTATTGATACTTTTCGCTCTTAATATATGCAGGTACACAAAGTTGCTATGCCGTCTGCATAATTTGCCAGCACTCGCAAGCAATCTGCCAATCTTCCTCCGTATGAATTACCAGGACGCGAACAGCCGAATCTGGAGTAGAAATCTCCTGATCTATGGGTGAGCCGACGTTTTTCTCGTGATCGATTTTAACCCGAAGATATCCGAGCCCTGCACATACTTTTGCACGTATATCGCTGGCATTTTCACCAATGCCAGCCGTAAAGGCCAGCACGTCGACTCCATTCAGTGATGCAGCCATGGCACCAATAAAGTAGCGTAGTCGATAGATAAACATCTCAAGCGCCAGTTGAGCCTGCTTATTCCCTTCTTCAGCTGCCTTGCTGATCGTGCGCACGTCGCCAGATAGGCCGGAGATCCCTTTCAGGCCCGATTCTTTGTTGAGTAGCTGGTCGATCTTATCAGCATCATAGCCTTTTTCGCGCATCAAATAGACCAGGATGCTTGGATCGATAGTGCCGGAGCGTGTGCCCATCATTAAGCCTTCAAGTGGCGTAAAGCCCATGGTGGTATCAACGCTGCGACCGTTTTTGATAGCTGCCAACGAAGAGCCATTGCCTAGATGACAATTAATGAGCTTAAAAGATGCGGGATCTTGCCCCAGGATCTGCCCAGCCTGCTGTGTGCAGTATTGGTGGCTGATACCGTGAAATCCGTAGCGTCGAATGCCTTGCTCAAACCAGGCGTAAGGTCCCGGATAAGCGGCGACTTCTTGTGGGATATGGCTATGGAACGATGTGTCAAATGAGGCGATCTGAGGGATATCACTTTTGATCTGCTCAATGGCTTCGATGCCTGCTAAATTGGCGCCATTGTGTAGTGGAGCGAATTCTATAAGGCGATGGATATGTGCTTTAACCTCAGGTGTGATACGCACACTGTGGTCGTATTCAGCACCCCCATGGACGACGCGGTGTCCTACGACTGCAACATCTGCCAGACTTTCGATGACCTTTGTCTGCCCGCTCCATAGTGTCGCGAGCATCTGTTTGATAGCTTCTTGACGTGAGTCGCCGGAGATTTCGTACGTTTTGCTCTGCCCATGCGCGCTTATCTTTATTTCCGTTGTTTCTTGCTTCTTAGACCAATCGGCGCTGCCCGACCATAATGCTTCAGGGTGTGTATCAGAAGGGGCTTTATCGATCTCATATAAAGCGCTCTTCTGGCTACTCGATCCCGCGTTAAAGACCAGTATTTTCATGAAACGCGACCTCTCTGGTGTCACCTTTAAATTAGTACGTCGTACAGATTTTAAGACGTACTGACATGCATGACTGGTTACATCCGTCTGATTAAGCTTGGTTATAATGCTTGTAGAAGAGGTCCTGGATGGCTTTGACCTGTGTTTCTTGTGGCCAGCGTACCTGCATCTGTTCATAAACGCTGCTGGCCTCTTGATAGCGCAGATTGCTACCTAGCTTGACGGCTCCACTGACGGCGGCCTCCAGCAACGTGCAACTCTGTTCCAGTTCACCCAGGGCAAGCGTGCTAGCAGCCTGGTAGACGGTTACCTCAACCCGATGTGGCACGATAGCTACTGGTGGTAAGGCCTGGTCGACTTTTGCGAAGCTGTTCGATGCCTGTCTGGCTTGTCCCAGGTGGAGATGTACTAAGCCTTCCAGATTGTGCAGGGTTAGCCTGCGGAAATGGGTATATGAGAAGTTTGGGTCGTCCTCTGGTTGTTCGGGAAAAGTATCCTGGGCACGCTGGATCAAGTCAAGGGCGGCCTCTTTGTCTTTGCGGCTGGCATATGCTTCCGCCAAGCCTGCGTAGAGATAGCCCCGGATCAGTGGTGAGCATTCATCGCTGATCCGTAAAGCTTCTTCATACGTGTGTATTCTCTGTTCGGAACGCTTCAAACAGAAATAAATATACGCTTGACGTACCATGGCGGTGACGCGTAAGTTGACATCTTCTGCCTGCAGTCCATAGCGCTCTGCTTCGTGAGTATGCTTGAGGGCCACGCCAAAGTCCTGATTTTGTAGTGCGAGGAGATATGCGAGCTGGTGGGCTTGCGAGGCAAGAGCGGCCGCCTGGGGACTATATCTGGATGTGCTGTTTTGTGTGAGTACAGATAACTGCGCCAGATAACCTGGTAGCACTTGTTTTAACTCTGTAAACCCGCCCTCGAAGTAGAGTTCCCAGCATAATGGCAGATTTACCTTACTTAACGCCAGAACTTCTTCAGGATGAAGCAGCGTCGATTGTTTTCCGGGTGTAAGCTCGAAAATGGTTGCGGGAGTCGTAATTAAGAACGTCATCGCCTGACGCCGTGAGACCTCTTCGGCGTTTCCTCTTATCTGCTCAACACTGATGTTAGCATCTTCTCCTATGTAAATTTTTCTTTGCGGGAAAGAGATAGATTCAAATGCGGCATCTAAAGGTAATCCCGTAAGTTGGGACTGTGACTGAACGCCTCTATCCGGTATTGCTGTATTGTTGGAAGACACCACTTCCGGTGTGCGTGTCCTCCTCTTGACTGAGATTGCATTCTCAAATCCCAATTCTTCAGGGGACATGTTAAAAGCCTTACAAAGTAGGTCGAGAGTCTCCAACTGCGGTACCTGTAGACCGCGCTCCCAGCGATTAAAAGTATTAACACTGATGCCTATTTTTGTACTTGCAACTTCAACACTCCATCTCCGTTGTAAGCGTGCAGCCTCCAGTTTCGTATTAGGATTTGCCACTGGCTTTCTTTTGTACTTTTTCGTGGACTGTTCCATTGCCTTCTCCTATCCGCTTCCACTGCCTGTGAAGAAAACACCTGCGACTCATGTATCATATAGCCAAGAGATGCACATTTATTTGAATGTACCACCTTATTAATAATAACATTGATAATTCAATATGTAAACATTCGTGGTAACAAAAAAAACATATGTCGCCAGTCGATGTATAAAAGTGATAGAACGTGATAAAGCGTGATAAAAAGTCTTGCTACCTTGCTTGCATGAGGACATAGTATCAATTGATCCGAGCATCTTTATCATCTCCTCTATGCTTCTGCTTACATTTCAGTTCTGTGGAATGTCAATTTTTTTATTGCTTGAACAAGAGAGGCGTGTGGGCATTTTTACATAGCACGATACACTTACATATTGCATGATGAGATTTAGATGTACGGATAATATTGTAACGGTCAGAGAAAGCGGCTATAAAAAGAAGACACGTTGTTTACATTTTTCAAAAACGGGAGGAGTTTTTATGAACGAGCGTGGAAGTGAGCATACCAGCGCGGTTGCCCAGTTGCGTCAACAGATTGCTGATGAGCTGGAAGCGATGCATCGTGGTTTTAGTGCCTATGCCGCTGGCGTCGCGCGTCATGATTTCATTCGGGCACGTATGGCACAGATTGGAGACAGTCAGGCGGAGTTAGCATTGCATATTGGCCCTGGCGATGCCGCACATTTCGTCTGTGAGCTGTATATAGATGAAATGGCTGAAAAGAAAGTGCCCTAGTGCATTTCCACTTGACCTTTTCGGGTTTCGTAGGTATAGTGGCCTCGCTGGGGGCGGCAGGAGCAAATGTCCTTTCGCGACCCGTTTGAGGGTACTGAAACTAGCATGAGATCTATTTGTCTGGTGTCTCCTCTATAGTATCGAATTTGCTAAATATCAGTTAATGTGCCATATAGTTTTGCCAGAACAGATACATACGCTCGCGTAACGCTGTATGTTCTGATTTACGTAAATAGGGATCGCTCATCCAGAGCTGGCTGGCCACTACGCGGGCTTGCTCAATAAGCACCGTATCACTTAAATCTGCAATGTGTAGCTCTGGCATACCGCTCTGGCGTACTCCGATAAAGTCGCCGGGACCGCGAAGTCGAAGATCTTCTTCGGCCAGACGGAAGCCATCGGTCGTACTCTGGAAGATCTCTAAGCGTTCCTGTGCCTGGATACTTGCATCTGCACTGAGCACGTAACAGTAAGACTGATGTTTCCCGCGCCCTACGCGTCCACGGAACTGGTGCAGTTGTGAGAGGCCAAAGCGGTCAGCGTCCTCAATGACCATGACGCTGGCATTGGGTACATCAATGCCCACTTCGATAACGGAGGTAGCAACCAGAATATCAAGTTCATGATTGCGAAAACGATGCATGATTAGATCTTTCTCGGCTGGCTTCATTGCGCCATGCAGCAATCCCAGCCTCAAATTCGGGAAGACTTCGCGTTGCAAGCGTTCATATTCGCTCGTTGCGGCTTTAGCAGCCAGGGTATCGGACTCTTCGATAAGAGGGCAGATAATAAACGCCTGCCGTCCCTCTGCTACCTGATGAACGATTGTCGTGTATGCTTCGTTACGCTTGGTGCCTATACGCCAACGCGTAATGATTTTTTGCCGCCCGGGTGGAAGTTGATCGATTGCGGATATATCAAGGTCACCATACAGTGTGAGTGCAAGTGTACGTGGGATAGGTGTCGCCGTCATAACGAGCATATGTGGATGCATGCCTTTTTTTCGTAAGGCGTCGCGCTGCTCCACACCAAAGCGATGCTGCTCATCGACAATTACCAGTCCCAGTTTCTGAAAGATCACGTCGTCCTGGATCAGTGCGTGTGTGCCGATTGCCACCGCCGCCTGACCACTCTCCAGGGCTGCACGTGCTGCTACCCGTTCGCGTTGGCGCTGGCTACCAGTAAGTAATACCGTCTGCATGCCGAAGGGCTCCAGCATACTAGCGATGCTACGTGCATGCTGTTCAGCGAGGAGCTCGGTAGGAGCCATAATTGCCCCCTGGTAGCCATTGAGCGCGGCTGTAAGGAGTGCGGCAGCCGCCACTGCAGTTTTGCCCGCCCCCACATCTCCCTGTAGTAATCGGCTCATTGGTTTGCTTTGTGCCAGATCTGCGCTGATCTCGCAGATGACGCGCCGCTGTGCCTCAGTAAAGTTGAAAGCCAGAGTCGCCTCAAATGGTTTCTCGGTTACAATGACAGACCAGAGCGTGGGGCTTAAGGCCGTGGTTTCTTGCGGCATCTCTTTTTGTTGAAGTGTTGGCATCTGTCCAGCTGGGATCTCAATGAAGATACGCTCGTAGCGAATGGTAAACGCATTGCCTTCTTTGGCCTCTTGTTGCCAGCGACTGCGCCGCTCTTGCATACCCAACTGGATCATAAATATCTCGTCAAACGCGAGCCGACGGTGCGCAGCGGCCCGCATCTCTTCATTATCGGGATAATGTATCTGTGCAACTGCCTCGGGCAACGTGATTAACTGGCCCTGCATACGTATAGCGAGCGGCAGGTGTTCTGGAACCATCTGTGCATAGCGATCAACGACGTATTTCGTGTAGCGGCGCAATGTCTTCGCATGCAGCCCTTCCGTCAGTGCATAGATCGGGACCATGCGTCCGGTGTTCAAGAGGTCGCCTTTTTCTGGCAGCTCATGGCTACGTACAGAAAACTCAACCTTATTGCCGAAGCGTTGCTTGATGCCGGTGACGACCAGATACTCGCCCTGTGATGCCTGCAGCTGTTTTTGGAGGTAGGATTGGTTGAACCAGGAAACATAGAGCTTACCTGTTTCATCGGAGATTGTGGCGATTGTGCGTGAGCGCCCATTGCTTGTGCGCTGTGTTTTGACTTCCCAGATCAGGCCCATCGTGGTTGTTAGCTCATTAAATGGAACATTAGCAATCTTCTCAAGCTTGCTATAATCACGATGCTCACGCGGAAAATAAAACAAAAGATCACGTACCGTGTGGAGCCCTAGTGTATGCAGGCGCGTTGCGGCACTTGGTCCTACTCCCGGAACGGCTGTAATATCGGCGTTGAGCAGGGTCAATGCTGTATGCCCTTGCGACATCCCTGCTTCTAAAGGGATAGGGTTAGGTATCTGCATTACATCTTTTGCTGTCGCTTTTGCTGCAGTTTTCCCAGTTGTCTCATTTTTCTTAGAGCCATTATTTGTTGGATTGCTGACATCATCGGCTTGCCCTGGCTTGCGTGTGTCCGTTTTTTGGGTAGCTACGCTTGCAGTGGGAGGTTGCGTTGCGTGAGGGGGAATAGTTTGTGCAGGGGGACTGGCCTGTGTGTCTGGCTGTGTTTGCGGGGCGTTTGGCGCGTGATGAGATGCGATAATTGCAGGAGATGAATTCTCTTTTGTGTCGGCGAGTTCATCCAGCGTGGCGAGGGCGGCACGTAAGCTGGCTATGCGCTGCATCGGGTCTTGTCGGTGATAGCCTTCAAGATGTTCGGCGAAACGATGGAGTGGCGCAATATCCTGCCCTGTACGTTTACATACGGTGCTGATCTCTTCATACCAATTGCTTATAAATGCTTCCAGCCCACCTGGCCTGATTACGCGGTCCTGGTGGTTGGTACGCTGCTCGTGTTGTAATATTTTGCGTGCTCGTTCGATGTGTGTGGCGAGTGTGCTACTGTTGTGATTTGTCATAAGCCTGCTATTTTACTCTATCCTGCAATCTTCGATCCGTGTCCTCCATAATAGAAGCTAACTGGAAGAGGTGTCAAGTGCTTGTGTGCTCTGTGATTGGGGCCTGCATCGAGGTGAGAGCAGGTTTTATGGCCCTTGGTTACAGTATTTTCATATTTTTGGTGTGGTTGCGTGGCGGGCAAGCAAGGAGCGGCGGCCCCACAGGGGTCGCCGTGCGAGTTAATTGGTAAAGTGTTCAGGCCGAGCGGCTATTTTTTTCTGGTGGAGCGCTTTTATTACTTTTTTCTGGTGGAACGCTAAAATGAATCTCCAGCGCTTTATCGACAAATTTAGCGACCGTGGCCTCCTGGTGTGCGAGGACCGATGGTAGGGTGATGTCGCGTTTGAAATTACCTATTTCGATAATCATCTCATCGCCTTTTTTGGTCATCAAGACTTTGTCCATCTCGACATGGGGTAGTGGCAGACGTAAGATGTAGGTATCACCCTGATGGATAATCTCTTGTACCGGGCCGCGATGGAAGACCTCCGTGGGGTCTTGATCGCCAAAGATGGTCTCCGCCAGTTTCCCAAGCTCAACGATGCCTAAAACCTCGTGCGACTGATAGGGTGCTTCCCAGACAGGTAGCGGGGCAAAGGTCTGATGTACCTGTTGCCGCAACTTCTCCTGATTGCGATAGAGCTCTTGCATAAACACGTCGTGATAGTCTGCACGCTGTATGACACGATTGCAGACAACTCCGTCAATTGGATAGCCAAAAAGCGCGAGGTAGGTCTCGGCGCGCAAGGCCTCTTTGATCACCATGCGTTCAGGATTAACAACGGGACGATACGAACTGGTGTCTGGATCACTTAACACTGCACGTAATGTCTTGACCCGCTCACTAAGGGATTGCACCGCATCCAGAATCTCAGTGGTTGGGAGGACGGATTTTAAAAATGGACGTGCTAAGTTGAGCGTACTGCGCTTCATATTCATGATGCGTCCCGCATACCACTGGAAGGTATCAGGCATGCTCAAGAGGCGAACGGTCTCACCGGTTGGGGCTGCGTCGATGATAACGACCTCGAAATCGCCATCACGCGCATTGCGGTAAATATTGATGAGGCTCACAATCTCATCCATGCCTGGAATGAGAGCGAGCTCCTCAGCCATTACCGCATCTATGCCTTGTTTGCGCAGGTTTTTTGTCATTGTGTCTTTTAGTTTGCCCCAGCCACGTCTCATCTCATCCAGCACATTTACTTCTTGTGCCCACAGGTTTGTGGTGAGTTCTGTTGGCTCGGACGTTAAGTTTTCTTGTAAACAGTCTGCCAGGCTATGTGCCAGATCGGTGCTCACCACCAGAGTACGTTTTCCCAGTGTGGCAGCGCGAACGGCGGTGGCGGCCGATACAGTTGTCTTGCCCACACCACCCTTGCCCAGGTAGAGAATAATGCGCATAGGATTCCTTACTCTTCTTCTATACAACACCTTATCAAAAAGTAATTGCTTACTTGCTTTATGACCCAAAGGTTCACCATCATTATCTACGATAACTGTACCGCTTAGGTTCGAAGGAACTGGCATCTTGCTGTGTTGTATGTATCTGAACCTCACCACTCGACTCCTAAGAGAGTGATATTTCGCCCACATTGCCATGGAACGGGCTATTTTTCAGAGGAGTGCCGAGATACATTACCCATTTCCATAACGAACGTACATCTCTATTTGTGATGGCATGTATGCTCTGTAAGGCTTATTCTCGCTGCGGTCGGTGTATATTTTCAAGAGGATCAGTTTTTGTGGCCTTGTGATGATCAAGAATGTATAGAATTGCAGGTTTTCACGTGTTATTGATTAATACGATTTTATGTAGAAACGAATAGGAGATATTGTAATGCGGCAGGTACAATTGGTGACAGAAGCATATGAAAACTGTCGTCAAGTAACGCAAAGAGCATCAAAGACCTTTTATTGGGGTTCTATCTTCTTGCCACCGCCCAAAAGGGCAGCGATCTGGGCGGTCTATGCTTTCTGCCGTGTGGTTGATGATCTTGTCGATGAACCTGCTGATTCGACGTTGCGTGTGGGTCATCTACGTGGGTCTCACTCTCCTGCGAAGGCCATTGACGGGTGGCGTCGGGCTCTTGAACGCCTCTATTGCCATGGTGAAGTGGGCGACGAGCCGGTATTATATGCCTGGCGTGATATGCTTGAACACTATCCAGTCCCCCTTGAGCCCGCTCTTGATCTTTTAGACGGGGTGATGATGGATCTTACGCAGAAGCGTTACCAGACATTTGATGATCTCTATCTGTATTGCTATCGTGTAGCGGGTACGGTAGGGCTTTTGACCACACCCATTTTTGGTTATCAAGAGGAGGCATCTCTGGCGCATGCCGTCGATCTGGGCATTGCTTTACAGTTGACCAATATTTTGCGTGACATCGGTGAAGATGCACGGCGTGGGCGGGTGTATCTGCCGCAGGATGAGATGGCGCGCTTTGAGTATTCCGAGGCCGATCTGATGGAAGGCGTTATTAACGACGCTTTTTGTCAACTTGTGCGTTTCCAGATTGAGCGTGCCAATGACTACTATCGTCGTGCGCAGCCGGGTATTGCATTACTAGAGGCGGATTGTCGCCTGGCCGTGCGCTTGAGTAGTACGCTTTATCGAGGCATTCTTGATCGCATTCTCCTGAATGACTTTAACGTGTTTACCCGACGTGCCAGTGTTCCTTTGAAGACGAAGTTGATGACCGTCTCAACGCATTGGTTTATGCAGCAGTATGAGGTGTATATGAAGGGATTGCACGAAGCATAAAACGATTGTCGCCCCTGCGATGTGATTATATATGTGAGTGTAATAAAGCGAGGTCCAGTGATCTGTGTACTGGACCTCGCTTTAAATATATGTTTTGCTCAAAGAGTAGAGATCTGAGGACAACACTCTACAGATCGACTTTACCATTGACAATAAGCAATCTGAGAAACTCAAAGTGGCGCAACACTTCAACCCGGTCGCTCCCGCCATGTTGATACCACTGCTGAAGCCAGAGCAGAGAAATAATTTCATCCTGGGAGAACCCATTCTGGACTAATACGTCTGTTTCAGTCTCGGTATCGTTAACGCTAGATAATATTTCAAGAGGTCGCGTATTCATGATTCTATCCTTCCACCACGCCTCAATGGCGCCTTTCCACTGCATTTCTCCGCTTTTTATAGATGATTGTCCACTATTCCGACCTGCCCTACTATCAACCATTAAGTTAGAAGGGATGCATTCTTTTGCAGTAAAATGTCTGCGCTCCACTTTTCAAATACTAACTTTTTGTATCATCTTTTGCGTTAAGCTTTCTCCTCCTCTCCCCTACCACTTCATTCCTTTTATGCAAAGTATAAGCGGAAACGAATACTGTGGCTATGTATGATGTAACATCTAAGTTGTGAAATAGCTCACTATTGGTTGGTGCACGCTCATACGCGTTGCTCTTTTCCCGCAGAGTTTACCCATATGAGTTACCTGCCCTATATACGTTTGAAATATCCGTAGGGTTCCATTTTTGACCGACGAAATTCATCTATACAGTACACATCTTTTCACGCACCACACCCCTCTTTTTTTCTATTCTAGCGACATCTTTTTTGTAGAAGCGGAAATGCTAATAAATAGTAGAGAACAACGAGCTTTGAATAATTGAATTATTGTGCTCTTCTTGTCTCAATGTATAGATATCGGCGTGACGTGGGTATATACATATCAATATGAAAGGAATAGAAGAAGCTAGACGCTACATGTTTAACTTTTTATGCATTGTCTATCTTCTTCTATTCCTATTCGAGCTGCTAGAATGGTGCTGGTTATAGACTTTAGCTGTATAAACTACAACTATATACCGGCATAATCGGCAGCGCAATGGAAGCGCTGATGTGCTAATAGAAAGAACGCAACTATGCTTGCGAAAACACGATATTTACCAGTCTGCCCGGTACATAGATGACCTTTCGTACTGTGGCATCCCCGACGAACGACATGACACGTGGATTGCTCAATGCCAGGACACGCACTTCGGCCTCGCTGATATCGGCGGGGACTTCGATACGTTCACGCACCTTGCCGTTGACCTGCAGGACCAGCGTAAAGACTTCATCCAGGGTCAATTCTTCTTTGTAGGTTGGCCAGCTGGTCGTATGAATGCTATTGGTATGGTCTGTCTGGTGCCACAGTTCTTCGCTCATGTGTGGAGCAAACGGAGCCAGCAATTGCATCATGGTCTCCAGAGCGTTCCGATAAGCGACGTTGTGTGCAACCTCCTGGTTTTGCTGCTTCAGCAACGCATTATTAAATTCCATTATTGCTGCCAGGGCAGTATTAAAACGGAAATTGTTCAGGTCTTCCGTGACACGCTTGATCGTTTTGTGCTGCAGACGCTCAATAGCCCGGCTTTCACTGGTTTGTGCTTCGGTCACCTTACCATCGACCCAGGCATCGCTGATCAGGCTCCAGACGCGATTTAAGAAGCGCCAGATCCCTTCCAGATTGCCTGCTTTAAACGATCCACCAGCATCCAATGGTCCTATGAACATCATATAGCTGCGGACGGTATCCGCCCCATATTTTTCGGCGTATTTGTCAGGTGCTTCGACGTTTCCGCGTGACTTGGACATCTTCTGTCCATCAGAACCCAGTAGCATGCCTTGATGAAACAGGCGCAAGAATGGCTCGTCGAAATCCAGATGTCCCATATCGTGCAAAGCTTTGACAAAGAAGCGCGAGTACAGCAAGTGCAGGATTGCGTGCTCGACCCCACCGATGTACTGGTCGACCGGCAACCATTTCTTCATGTTCTCGGGACTCCACGCCGCCTCACTATTGTGCGGATCGGCATAGCGCAGATAGTACCAGGACGAGTCGATAAATGTATCCAGTGTATCTGCTTCTCGTGTGGCCGGGCCACCACAGGTGGGGCAGGTTGTATTCAGGAAATCTGGCTCATAGCGCAACGGCGACTCGCCCGTGGCCTTGAATTGCACATTCTCTGGCAGCAAGACGGGCAGCTGATCCTCTGGCACTGGCAGCATACCATGTTCAGGGCAGTAAACGATAGGGATTGGCGCTCCCCAGTACCTCTGGCGGCTGATCAGCCAATCACGCAGCCGATAATTGATCCTGGCGTGGCCGTAGCCCTTTTCTTCTATATAGGCAATCATCTGCGCGATTGCATCTTCTCCTGGCACGCCGCTAAAGGGACCGGAGTTGACGATAACGCCCTCATCCTCTCGGGCCTTTGTCCAGGTTGCGGGGTCAGATGGCTCTTCACCTTGCGGGCGAATGACCTCGCGAATCTCGATGCCAAACTTGCGTGCAAACTCAAAGTCGCGTTGATCATGGCCCGGCACACCCATAATTGCGCCTGCCCCATAACTCATCAGCACATAATCGGCGATCCAGACAGGAATTTTCTCTCCGTTGACCGGATTGGTAACGTAGCTGCCTGTAAAGACGCCCGTCTTATCTTTTTCAGTGCTCATGCGCTCGATCTCGGTCATGCGCTGCGCCTGTTTCACATAGGCATCAACGTCAGCCTTGTGTTCGGGCGTTGTAATCTTCTCGACCCAGGGATGCTCGGGGGCCAGCACAAAGAACGTAACGCCATAGATTGTGTCGGGCCGGGTCGTAAAGACAGGAATCTCCTCTTGCTTGCCCTCGACCTCGCCAGTGAAGCGAATCTCTGCGCCTTCGCTGCGCCCGATCCAGTTGCGCTGCATCGTCATCGTCTTTTCGGGCCACTCGATGACCTCTGAAAAGTCCAGCAAGCGTTCGGCATAGGATGCAATCTTCAGCAGCCATTGGTCAATCTCTTTGCGAATGACCACGGTGCCGCAGCGCTCGCAGGTACCGTCGGCCAGCACCTGCTCATTAGCCAGCGTCGTATTACAATTTGGACACCAGTTGGCGGGCGCCTTTGTGCGATAGGCCAGCCCGTGCTTATAGAATTGCAGGAACAGCCATTGTGTCCATTTATAATAATCTGGCAGACAAGTAACAACTTCGCGCTGCCAATCCCATTGTGCACCTATTGCGCGCAATTGTTTGCGCATATACTCAATATTCGACAGAGTCCATGTACGTGCCTGGATGCCGCGTTTGATCGCTGCGTTTTCTGCTGGCAGACCGAAGGCATCGAAGCCAATTGGCTGCATCACGTTATAGCCCTGCATACGTTTAAAGCGCCCATAAGCATCAAAGGGAGAATAGTTATACCAATGGCCCATGTGCAGGTCGCCAGAAGGGTAAGGAAACATGACCAGGTGGTAGAACTTAGGCCTGGGATTATCGTCAGAGGCGTGATACAGGTTTGCGGCCTCCCACTGGGCCTGCCATCTGCTTTCGATCTCTTTGGGGTTATATTTTGTGCGCGTAATCATAATTTCTCCCCATTACTCAATTCATGCCCCTTCCCCCGTTGAACCATATCAACTTTGTACAAGCGGCCTGCTGACTACAGAGTAATAGCATGTAGACTATTGATTGCTTATCTATAGGTTTTAGAATAAAAACAGCTATAGCAACTATAGAAACAAAACAAAAAAAGTCTTTCATCCATGAGGGACGAAAGACTCTTCCGTGGTACCACCCTAATTTTCGATCAGGACGGCAGTGGTGGACCTGAAGGGACTCGAACCCTTGACCTCCTCCATGCCATGGAGGCGCTCTACCAGCTGCGCTACAGGCCCATGCCTTGTCTCTGCCAGTATATTACCGCCCATGATCTACTCTTAATGATACGCTATAACGGGCGCCCCGATAGGTGCTAGATGCCGAACGTTGCTGTTCGTGCATATTCACGCCTATTGCTCACAGGTGAGTTCGGTCTTCTTTACGATAGCCTCGCACCACCCGGCTACTCTCTGTGTGTATTGTGACCTACTACTCCTGCTCGTTGCTCTTTGTATATTACAAGAAATTATACCATAACGCTTTGCGATTTGCAAGGTATATCAGAAAATATAGGACTATTTGATTATATTAACGACGTGGTATACAGTTTTGGAGAACGAACCTTGCTAGAATTAATGTGTGTGTTGCTTTGGCACACAGTATCTGGCGCACGCCGCGTGTAAATATTACTCAGTCAATATTCATTGCGCCGTAGGCGCGCGAGCGGGATTATTTGAAGCTTGACAGAGCAATACAGAACAAGACAACAAACGGGACATGATTGGATTTAGTTATCATGTCCCGTTTGCCTACTGAAGTGGAGACGAGGGGGCTCGAACCCCTGACCTCGACAGTGCGATTGTCGCGCTCTACCAGCTGAGCTACGTCCCCATGTGATCTGTATAGTAGCATACCTGTTGCATTTTGTAAAGACCTTGTCCAGCGTTTTTCTGCTTTGTAAGCATGTCACTTAGCTGATATTCTGTGGCCCTCTAAAATCTCTCTGGGGATTGAGTACGAAAAATTCTGTGATCTGGCGTATAGTAATTATGTAAGGTTATTCACAAATTGTTAGAGAACTGTTTCACCAGAAAGTCTTTAGGGGTACAAATGATTTATTATCGTGTTGCGTTTCGTGTGGAGCTGGCATCTGATGAGCAGCAGAGGCAAGTATTGGCACCAGTCATGGTCTGGAAATGGAGATCGACCCTGCTATCATCTCCACATGCGTTATTTACGTTACTGCGTGTCTACCATAACATTTCAAGTTCAAAAGAGCATATCCGCGTCTTTTTTGCCTCCTCGGAAGCTGAGATGGACGAAATGTTAGAGCGCCAGAACACAGGGCTCCTCTCCAACTCTATTGCAGCGGAACAACTATTGAGCAGGAATAGCATGAATGTGCAGGATGTAACGCGCCTGGCGCTGGAATTGAGCACAGAAAAGGACCATAACGCGCCCTATATCTTTTCCTTGCCCGACTCTTTTGCTGAGCGCATGGCCTGGCTGCAGCTGATGGGTAAGGTTCAACGTGGCGAATTAGAGCCGTAGGTTATGATGAATTGAAAAGATTGGTCACACCCCTTAAAAGGGGGCCTTTTTCAGGCACCCCCTTGTCCGGTGATGGTATATTATCGTGCCCTGGCGGCTTGTTTGGGTGGGATGTGGATGGGATGCCCCTCTACAGCTAACACAGCCTCGCGTAGCCCCTCACTTAATGTTGGATGGGGGTGAATCGTCTCGCTGATCTCATCAACGGTCAATTCGCCGCGCATGGCTACTGAGTATTCGCTAATCAGATTAGTGGCGTCTGGTCCGATGATATGCGCACCCAGGATCTCGCCATATTTACCAATGATGATTTTTGTGAAGCCCTCGGTCTCGCCCATGGCAACAGCCTTACCAATGGCCGTCCAGGGGAAACGCTCAGTGCGTGCTTCAGGATATTTTTCTTTTGCCTGTGCCTCTGTTAAGCCGATAAAGGCTATCTCGGGGAAGGTGTAGATCGGATTCGGCACGACATCGTAGTTCATTGTCATTTCCTGTCCGACTGCGTTGCTAGCGGCGACTTCACCTTCTGTGGATGCGACATGTGCGAGGCCGGCGCCATGGACCAGATCGCCAATCGCATAAATGCCTGGTAGATTGGTCTCCATCTTCTCGTTGACGCGCACACGGCCGCGATCCGTATCAAGGCCCTGTTCTATCAGATGCTCCAGTCCGCTCGTATTTGCCCGACGGCTGACCGCCATTAACACATACTCGGCATTAAAGCTCTGCTGTCCCTTTTCTGTTGTAGCAATAACCTTCTTCTGCTTATCATCGTCTTCAATGCCTTCAACTCTGGCATTGGTGACAATCGTGATACCTCGCTTGCCAAGGATGCGCACAAGCAGTTTCCGGACCTCGTCATCGACGGGAGCCAGTACCTGAGGCAGCATCTCCAGGATCGTCACTTTTGTGCCCAGTGCATTGAACATGCAGGCCAGCTCTATGCCAATGACGCCACCACCGACGCAGATAAGGCTCTCCGGCGTTTTAGGCAGGTTCCAGCACGTATCGCTATTCATAACATTTGTGCCATCGATCCCAGGCATCTGCGGCATTAAAGGTACAGACCCGGTGGCAAGTATAATCTTGTCAGCAGTGAATTGTTGTGTATTGCCCTGATTTGTCACGGTCACGGTGTGTGAGTCATCCACAGTGCCCAGACCATCGAAGACATCGACGTTATTCCCCTTCATCAGAACGCCGACGCCGCTGGTCATACGCTTCACCACTTTATCTTTAAAGACGACGGCTTTTGCCATGCTAAAGACAGGTGCCTGTGGCAACGTGATGCCCAACTCTTCGACGGATTCCAATTGATGGAGAACTTCGGCCACATGCAACATCGCCTTCGATGGGATGCAGCCGACATTGAGGCAGGTGCCTCCAAGATACTGTTTTTCGACGATTGCGACTTTAGCACCCCTTTGCGCGGCATGGATGGCAGCCACGTATCCACCAGGGCCAGAGCCGATGATAGCTATATCGTAATGATTATTTCCCATGATTTTCTCCTGACTTTACTCTCCGCCAGTATATCACTATTCTGTTCATCTCGACATCCTTCAGCATTTGCGCGCTTGCAGGAGTGAACAATAACCTATTTGGTCTATGTGCATGACGAGATAGTAACATCGAACGTATTTATAATTGCAGAAACATATATTCTATTATGGCATATTTCTGTTTCCACGAGCTATCTATAAAGATCACCTGGCACATATTATTCTATGTCCGTGAGGTGCCTGTGTATAGGTGGGAGTGAATAAAAATGAGACAAAGTATTATGAATCGAGAGGATGCATTATGACAACAACCGGAGAACTGCGCGCAATCGTTGAGGAACTGGAATTAGTAGATGTTGGAGAAGCTGCCAGCTATCTGGAAGAAGAGAGCGCTCTTGCTGAAGAGACCCCCGACATTTCAGCATTAGTACTGGCTAGCTGTTTAGGTTATATTGCGTCAGAGGGCCTTGCCTTTTAGTTTTAGTGCCGATTATGTATACTGTTCCTTTCTAAGTATATTGTGATTGCGTAAGCTCTACTTATTGAGAGCTTACGCTTTTTTGTTTCTATTACAATACCGCTACGCGCCTATGGCGCATGACGTGGGTCAGTCCAGTAGTTAGTCGTTAGTATTTTGCCTCTGTGAGTATTTTGATGCGTCTATCAGCAGTAGGGATGCCGCAACTTCTCAACTGTCTGACAACGGCCTTGAGGTCGTACCTTACCCGTCTGTTTTCGGTGAGCCATATGCCATTCTGCCAGGTGAGGATAGCGTAGGATGCACGTATATCTTCATCACGTGGTAATCCACAACTACCTGCATCCACCAGTAAAAGTCCACGCCACTGCCTTGTATAAGCGACGTGATAATGTCCAAATGCCAGTGCTCCAGTCGTGGCTGGCAATTTCCCTAGCAACTGTTCCAGCATGTTATCCGGCAAATCTGGTAGTAATGCGTCATTTTGGTTCAGTGGATTGGCATGAACAACAAGCAGGTCTGTGCCGTCTGGATTGTAGATGTAATGTGAGAAGGGAAGCGCTGCAAGATAATTAATGCCTGCATCGCCAATCTGCTCGCGTGTCCAATTAATCACACTTTGCTTCTTTGGCCCTTTTTTCGCCTCTTGATCTACAATATCGCTATCAACATTACCCTGAATTACGAAACAACGCATCTTTTGTAGTGTATCTAACACTTCTCGGGGGCAGGGACCATTTAAGCACAGATCGCCGGCGATGACGATATGATCAATGTCTGGCTGTTGCGCCAGATCCTGAAGTACTGCTTCCAGTGCGATCTGGTTCCCATGTATATCTGCTATGATGGCAACACGCATATGATGATATCCTGATTGAAATCAAATAGCGCTAGAAAAGCGCCGCTTTTAGTAGAATAGAATATATTATTGTACGTATAACCTATAACCTATAAACGTTTCAGATTGTCTGGCTATCAATAATAATAGCTTAGAATACCAAAGGAGACCAGAGTGCAACACCGTATTGGCGTAATTTCTGACACCCATATTCCACATATTTCACGTATACCAGAGCAAGTACGAGACATCTTTGCTGGTGTGGAGCTAATTATCCATGCAGGTGATCTTTCAGTTCTTCGTGTGATTGATGAGCTAGAGAAGATTGCACCCGTTGTTGCGGTACAAGGTAACATTGAGCGTGAAGAAGTCATACGAAAGTTGCCGATCAAACGCGAGATCAAGGTGGCCGGTTGCCGCATTGGCATTGTGCACATTCTCGGTGATGCTCGCTACTATCCTCGCACTGCTCGCCAGGAGTTCCCTGATGCTCGTGTTGTTGTATTTGGGCACAGTCACAATCCCTATAATGAAGAGCATGCCGGTCAGCTGCTTTTCAATCCAGGGAGCGCGACCGACCGCCGTCGTCAACCCACGTGCAGCATCGGCCTTTTATACATAGACGATGAGACCCAGCGTATTTACGGAGAGATTATTCCATTACCAAAGCCAGCAGATTGAAAATGTATTAGCTCTTAATCAGGGAGCGGTCAAGCGCGGCCAGATCTGGACGACCTGCCAGGGTCATTGCCATATACAGCTCCTGTCTCAAGATCTCAAGGACGTGTTTCGCTCCTATCTCTCCTGCAACGGCCATGCCCCATAAAATGGGTCGCCCAATAAAGACGGCCCGTGCTCCTAGAGCGATAGCTTTCATGACATCGCTGCCACGCCGAATGCCACCATCCAGATAAATCTCGCAGCGCTCTGCAACTGCAAGTGCAATCTCTGGAAGCGCCTCTATGCTTGCGAGCGCTCCATCGAGCTGACGGCCACCATGATTGGATACGATTATGCCATCCACACCGCGTTCAACTGCCAGGAGCGCATCCTCCGCCGTTAAGATACCTTTGAGGAGAATGGGCAATTTTGTCAGCGAACGTAGCCAATCGACGGTCTCCCATGTGTCGATGAGATGATTGAGTTGTGCAGGTGTTGTGCCTGTTGTATCGATGAAGTTTGCCAGTGGGGCATACTGTGTGCGTTGAAAATTATTGCGTAGATCGCGCTCTCTACGTCCAAGATGTGCAGTATCGACGGTAAGCACAATCGCCCGATAACCGGCATGCTCGGCACGCTGGACAAGTCTGCCTGTGATCTCCAGGCTGCGATGAGTATAAATTTGCAGCCAGAGCGGACCCGTTGTGGCGCTGGCGATCTCTTCCACGGTACGTGATGCAAAGCAACTGACGATCATCAATGTATTGGCCTGTTCAGCGGCATGTGCGGTGGCGTATTCTCCCTCTGGTACGACAATCTGATGGCCTGCGCTTGGCGCTATGCCGATGGGCATGCTTAGCGGCGCACCAAGCGCACTGATATGCATATCGATTGTGCTCACATCGACAAGTACACGTGGGCGCAGCCGCAGATGCTCAAACGCGCTACGGTTGGCATGCAGCGTCACTTCATCTTCGCTGCCACCATAAATATGTTCCCAGATTGCCGGATCGAGCCGTTCCTGGGCAAGTTTTTCGTAGTCGAAAAGATTGATCGGTTCCATTATTTTCTCCCTCTTTTCTATTATATTACATAATTTGCTATTTTACACTCTATTGCACTAATTGTACTGGAATGTAGAATAGCAAATTATGCGGCAAGAGAGATTAAAACAAGAAAAACGGGTGAAGTTATATTAGCGCCCGATATAGGCCTGTCCACCCATGAAGGGTTGCAACGCTGCTGGTATGCGGATGCTGCCATCTGCTTGCTGATGTGTCTCCAGCAAAGGAATCAGGATGCGCGGCGAGGCGATGGCTGTATTGTTGAGCGTATGCACAAATTTGACCTTGCCATCCTCGTCACGATAGCGGATATTGGCGCGCCGTGCCTGCCAGTCATGGAGGTACGAGCACGAGTGAGTCTCGCGGTAGCGTCCCTCACTGGGAACCCAGCTCTCAAGATCATACATACCAACTTTTCCATCGCCCATATCGCCTGTGCAGACATTGACGACACGATAGGGAATCTCTAGCGCCTGGAGCAGCTCTTCCGCGTTTTGTAACAGTTGTTCAAACCAGTAGAGCGACTCTTCATGATCTGCTTTACAGATGATATATTGCTCTACTTTATTAAACTGGTGCACGCGGAACACGCCACGTGTATCTTTGCCATACGTGCCGGCCTCCTGGCGAAAACAGGGGCTATAGCCTACAAATTTGAGTGGTAACTCCTCTATCTTCAATATCTCATCTTTATACATACCAGTAATCGAAACTTCGGCAGTGCCCACCAGAAAGAGATCCTGGTCTTTTACCTCGTAGACCTGATCTCGCCCCTTGGGGAACTGACCGTTGCCGATAAAGCTGAAATCTCTGGCCATCGAAGGGACGATCAGAGGCGTGAAGCCCTTGCGTGCCATGCGGTCAAGCGCGAAATTGATCAGCGCCATCTCCAGCCGTGCCGCATCGCCTCTGAGCACATAGCTGCGCGAGCCGGCAACCTTGACTGCACGCTCGATATCGACCAGATGATGCTTCTGCATGAGATCATAGTGATCAAGTGGTGTGAAGTCAAACTTCGTTGGCTCGCCCCAGTATTTGAATGGGACATTATCGTTCTCATCTTTGCCAATCGGGGCGCTGGGATCAGGAATATTTGGCACGAGCAGCAACATATTATAGCGCTCTTCTATGAGCTTATTGAGTTCAGGTTCTTTTTCCTTAATCAGCTCAGCAAACTTCTTGCCTTCAGCAATAAGGGCGTTGCGTAGCTCCGTATTTTTCTCTTTTGCCGCTTGTTGAATGCCCTTTGATAGCTGATTCTGCTTTGCACGGGTCTCTTCTATTTCGCGCTGTAATGCGACGACCTGTTGATCCAGGGCCAGTAGTGCATCAATATCGATCGTGTTATTTTTGAGACGTGCTGCCTCTTTGACTACGTCTGGATTATTGCGAATAAATGTAAGATCAAGCATATCCTTTTTCCTCTACCTCATGTGGTATGCCATGATGTATATTGTGCAATAAAAAAAGCGCTCCGTCCTAAAGGACGAAAACGCCGCATGCGCAATTCGTGGTACCACCTTGCTTCTTTCAACTTCTGTTGAAACTCTTTTTTGCCCTCTAGCGGAGGCACCCGTTGACGCTTAGCGCGTAGGCTCCTGGGTGGAATTCATTCTTGCTCGCTACTGCGTCGCACCAACCCGCAGCTCTCTGTACTTCAAGCTCTGAAACTAGCCAACAAGAAATACTTTTCCCATTCGTGGCCCATCTTTTCTATTATACTGGCCTTCAGCATAGCAGTAGCTATGCACCTTGTCAAGCACCTTTAGGTATTTACATTATCGAATGACTCTATGTATGCGTCACACTGCTTTATCAGTCCAGGCACCTAAACGTTCCAAACCTTGACATTGGTGAATCTTGCTTCACTTGTATCGCCCTGACTATTTCCCTCAAAAAGACCAATGCAACCGGTTGTGTTTGTTTTGTCATCCATCTTTGCAATAAACTTCTGATTGATATAGAGATACAGCGTGCTATCACGTGCAATAATGGTTAACTGGTTCTCCTGGTTTAACCCCTGTTTGATTGCAGCACTGGTGCCACCAGCGAGGACATGTTGCTGTGTGCCATTCTGCCCATCCGTCACCGCCAATGTATACATACCCGTGGTCGTGATGCTAAAGAGATACAGGCGTTGCCCCTTGTTATCTGCTCGCACAATGAGCCCGCTGGTATCGCCTTTAATCGTAGTGAGTTGCGCCTGGAATGCGATATTCTGATATTTTGTGGCTGTAGCTATACACATAGTTGTTCTTACATCTGCAGTTGAAGTCACGGCGTGTAGCGTATTGGCATCGAACGTGCAATTGCCCGGTGAGTTGACAGACTGCCAATTGTTATCGCTCTGCATATGCAAGGAATCATTAATGGCCGCTTGTCTGCCTGTTGCCTGCGTATAAAGCTCCTGGGGATCAGTAATAGTGAGGGGAGGCTGTTTGGGAAGATTTTTCGTGTGTGTCTGGGCGACCTGTGGCGTTGGTATGGCTGCTTGTTGTTGTGTTGCTGGTTTCTGCAGGAATGCGAGATATCCGACTGCAACGAGCAAAGCTGCAAGGAAGCCAGCTCCTATGCCTATAAATATCTTACGCTTTGATGATTCATGGTCGGAGTGAATGATGCCAGCACTACGGACGATGCCGGCAGAAGAGCGTTGTTGTACTGGCCCCGCCTGAGCCGCATAGGGGGCTTGCATGCTATTGAAAGCTTGCGGTTGTACGGGACTGGTTTGCATGGGAGGCGAGAAAGCGCCCTGATTAAAATTTTGCAGCTGTACGGGACTGGATTGAATAGGAGGCGAGAAAGCGCCCTGGCCGAAATTTTGCATCTGTATAGGGCCGGATTGCATAGGGCCAGGAGGGAGCGCTCCTGTTTTAAACATCTGTGGCTGTACCGGACCAGATTGTGTGGGAGGCGGGAAAGTGCCCTGGTTGAAGGCTTGCGGCTGTACAGGGCCGGTTTGCATAGGGGGCGAGAAAGTGCCCTGGTTGAAGGCTTGTGGCTGTACAGGGCCGGTTTGCATAGGGGGCGAGAAAGTGCCCTGGTTGAAGGCTTGTGGCTGTACAGGGTCAGATCTCTGAGGATTGCCTGGTTGTGCATAGCCCTGGGCCTGAGATTGATCAGGTCCCTGTGAAGGCATGGGTTGCTGATTACCTGTTTGTGGGTAGGACGGAAAACCTTGCGGCCTCTGAGGAGCGTTTTGAAATCCGCCTTGCATTTGATTGGGATTGAAATTTGTTGCCGTTGAAGCTGGATACATCTGGATTGGTTCACTATTTGCCTGTGAAACAGGGCCAAAAGGTGCTGCATTTGGCGCCGGCACACGATTTTCGTTATTCCAGTGGAGTGGAGGTTGCTGGGCGGCAACATTGTTGTTGCCTTGCCATGGAAATTGTTCAGTGGAAGGCAAGTTGCTTCTCTGGTATTGATTTTGCGCCGGTTGTGTATTGGGGGCAATTGGCTGCCGGCAACGAGGGCATACCTGTGTTGTTGGCGGTACGAGTAATCCACATGATTGACAATTCATAGTTATTTCTCTCCACTGTATTGGACAAAGGATACTATATATTTTATATGATCTATTATTTATTTACAAAAACCCTGCTACTGTGAGCTATTTGGGTAAAATAAACACCCCATTAGTCCCACTTACTGCTACTATTAGTAGTATTGGCAGAATATACCTTAAGGTAACCCGGCCGAATTTGTCTTGCTCCGCGCACCAATAATGCGACGTAGTTTGATCAACGCCAGTCGGGAACTGTGAACGCACCAGAGTTATACCATGCTTTGCAAAGTTGATAATAGGCTGCTGGTTGGTATCTTGTCGATGCATAGAAATACGCAACTATTAAGGTGACAATAACCAATGGATTGATGTGCTCATACGTTTTTTAACAAGGTTGTTTCTATCATAAACGAAAAATGTTAGATAACTATAGTTTCCTCTGCAGGGAGGGCTATAAGTACCATAACCCACTCTAATCTGTGCAGTAGATAGTGCATACTGCTATAGATTCCATACCTGTGCCTGCGTACAAACAACCTCGGTATTATTCTGATTATCGTTGGCTATGATGCCAATCTGCCCGATGGTGAGATTGCTATCCTGGAAACTGATCAGATATTTTTTATTTATATAAAGATCCAGCGTATTTTTTCGTGCGATCACTGCAATCAGGTTTTCCTCACCCTGCCCGGTTGCGATGAGATTGCTAAAGCCGTTGCTAATGGTCTTTGTGGTTTTGGTTGAGTCGCCCGGATAGTAGTAGATGCTATAGCTGCCGTCTTGTCCGATATTGAAGAGATAGGCTTTAGAGTTAGCTGCATTTGCGCGGAATGCGATGCCGCCAGCGTCGCCTTTGACGATCTTTAAGCGTGCCTGATAGGCGAAATTGCCAAATTTTGTATTTTTGGCGGTACAGGGGATAAAAGATGCTTTTTGTGAGATTGTAACGCTATAGCCCCCCTTCTTAAAAGCGCATCCGGTGCCGGTGTCCCAATCGTGAGAAGCGGCATTACGCATCTGATCATTGAGGACAGGACGTGTGTTTGTAACGAGATCGTAGTTGGCCTGGAGTTGATCCAGGGCACTTGTCGTAGCTTGTGTCCTGGCTTGTTGTGCCAGCGCAGTATTTGTGGTTTTATTGCTCTCCTGTGCCTGAACTGTGGCTGTCTGGAGTGCATTCATGCTATATGACTCATACATTTTCGTATAGCCTATAAAACTGCTACCAACGAGAATCAGTGTTGCCAGCGCAATGATCCCAATGCGCCAGAATCGTATGGGTGGTTTGCTCTGCTGAAAGCCTTGCTTGTCCGCTTCTGCCATCTTCATCCTCCGCCAGGATAGACATCTAAGATATTCACTGTTTCCTGGCTTCTTTATACTTCCATTATAATGTGGCCAGAAACTGTTGTAAGCCGGGCGGACAATCTGGTGCTCTGGGGCGACAAAAAAACGCATAAGCAACTCTATTGTGGCTCATGCGTCTCTGTTTGACTGCTTAGACCATGCCGAGTTCCCATTTTGCATCTTCTGTCATACGATCCGGCGACCATGGAGGATCGAAAGTAAGATCTACTTTGCAACTCTCGACGTTTTCGACCTGGCCCACACGCATCTCAACTTCAGATATGACCTCTCCTGCCATTGGGCAGCCAAGCGCGGTCAAGGTCATGGTTACGTGAACATTTTTGGCCTCTTCATTGATATCTACTCCGTAGACCAGACCCAGATCGACGATATTGACCGGTATCTCTGGATCATAGCATTCATGAAGAGCATCCATAACTTCTGCTCTATTAATCTCCGCCATTTTCTCCTGCTCCTTTGTGTTCCCTTAATCCGAGTAATTTAGTAGGAATACATCTCTACGTAATATAGCCGATTGCGTGTAACTTGTCAAAGGCGCTAAGGTTGTTGTGCGGAGAGTGCCTGTACTTCCTCACGTGTTGGCAGCCCGGATTGCGCGCCAAATTTTGTGACTTTGAGGGTGCTGGCCAACACTGCAAAGCGTAGGGCCATTTCTGCGCTCTGTCCCTCAGTAAACGCAACGGTAAGCGCCCCAACGAAACAATCGCCTGCCGCAGTGGTATCTACAACCTGTACTTTAGGAGCTGGGTAGGAAATGCAACGTGCTCTCCCGTTTTCGTCGTCGGTGATCAGGAGGGCACCTTGTGATCCTAGTGTGATAACGACCGTCGCAATGCCGCGCTCATGCAATACTGTGGCGACGACGCGTGCATCTTCCATATTTTCCACGCGTTGCCCGCTCAGCAGGCTGGCCTCATTTTCATTGAGAACGAGCACGGATACCTGTTGCAATATTTCACGCGGCAATTGTTGTGCAGGCGCTAGATTTAGAACAACCAGTAAGCCTGCTTTGTGGGCGGCCACGATAAGCTTATTTACGGTTTCAACCGGAATCTCCAATTGGAGCACCAATGCGTGTACTTGTTGTAGTGTCTCTAAGATATGGGTATTGTGTTCTTTTTCGTATCCCACAGACGCATTTGCGCCAGATGCGACAACGATTGCATTATCTCCTTTAGAGGAAAGAAAAATAAAGGCAACTCCAGTCGTCTTCTCCGGGTCAACGACGACGAGATCGGTATTGACCTTATCCTCATGCAACGCTTGCACGAGCTGTTCCCCAAAAGTATCGTTGCCCACCCGACCTGCCATGGTAACCGCTGCGCCCAGCCGGGCCATCGCGACAGCCTGGTTGGCTCCTTTGCCTCCTGGCACGAGCTTCAACGTACCTGCACTGAGCAGCGTCTCCCCCTGCATCGGCATACGTGGTACTCTGACAATCTGGTCCATATTGAGGCTACCGACGACAAGAATTGGATGCGCGTTCATCATTCCTCCAAATTTTGCCTGATCTTCAGGTTGCTAGACGCTTGCTATATATCGGTTAATATTTTAACATACTACAACATGGATCTTAACCTCTATAACGTCAAAAATTTACCTATTCGCCCTTGCTGCCCCGCTATAATATTTATCTGCAACCGTCTGTGTCGTGCCATGTCTTAGAGCGTAAGGTAAAGAAGCGGATGTGAGGGATATGGGATATGTCGATGATGGCCTGACTCCTCGTGAACGTGAAACGTTGATTCTGGTTGCCAGGGGGATGGTGGTAAAGGAGATTGCTTACTCCCTACAGGTAAGCGAGAAGACGGTACGTAATCATATCAGTAGCATCTATCGCAAGTTGGCTGTTTACGACCGTTCGCAGCTTGTGATCTATGCTCTCAAAAAGGGTCTGGTGAACATAGATACTCTTTAATACCTCTTTCGTCTATTCATTGTCTAATGATCTTGTATGAATAGATTAATTCATATTGCGCTTAAAATAAGCTGTGTTCTGGAACTGCAATAAGTGTATTCATGCTGCGGCAATAGGTGATCAGGCGGTTAAAGGTCGGTAAGCGTTCAAGTGCCGAGACATTACCCACCAGGATAAGCTTGCGCTGTGCACGTGTTAAGGCGACGTTCAAGCGCTGTGGGTTGCTGAGAAATTCCCGCCTCTGACTTTCCAGCGCAGGTTCATGCGTAGTTGCAAACGACATGAGCAGAACCATGCGCTCTCCACCCTGGAAGCGATCAACGGTATCTACATTGAGAGGCGTGTCAAAGGGAAGTGCCTGCCATTGATTGTCGGGATCGTTACTAAACAGATGACGGCGAATGTTTGCGACTTGCGCCCGATAGGGGGCGATGATGCCTATGTCCTTCTGCATAACTCCTCGCGCCAGGAGAGCCGCTACAACTTCACGCAGCATACGCGCCTCCGCATCGCTCGTTTTCGCCTCTGAGCGTGCTTCCGGATCGCGTGTGTCAAGAAAGACCAGGGGATAGCGAGGATCGATTGCCTTTAGCACGGCCGCGTTTTCATTTTTACTGGCCAGCGCTCGGGCTGTGGTGTAGACCATGCGGCGATTGGCGATAGAAGCGTGTGCCACCAGACGTTGATCATAAAAGACTGTAGATGAAAAATGTGAGATCCACTTGTTCATGCGATACTGTACACGTAGTGGTACACATGCGCTGATGGCTAACGGGTGGTTATTCATATAGTCATCATCTCGATCTTTTAGGAAGCTGAACAGTGAGTCTGCGAGGCCTTGTTGGGCAGCTTCTTTGCTAAGGACGAGCGGTGGAAGTTGCTTTTCGTCGCCTACGAGGATGAAGCGCCGTGCGAAGCGTAGCACTCCCAGAATGGCAGGTATGGTGAGCTGGCCGGCTTCGTCGATGATTGCAACATCAAATGTGAGACCTGTATTATCGGTTGATGCTCCTTGTGAATGTGGAGTCGAGGTGGGGGTATATTTGTCTGATGACCAACTGGCCGTCGTTGAGGCGACGACGGGCGTATGTTGTAGTATGTCATGGACAATTTCGGCGTATGACGGTTGTGTTTCTTCCTGCTTATCCTGGTCTTGTCCACGCTGTGCACTAGTGTTATCCATAGATGTTGCAATTAGCTCTTTTAAGAGCCGTGTTTTTACGCTGTGGTCGACACTGCGCTCATGCCCAAGGCGCAGATATGTATGAAACCCTTCTTTGTCGAGGCGTTTGAGCATATTGTCAACCGCCTGATTGGTGAAGGCCGCGAGCATGACGCGTTGCCCTTGTGTGCTCAGACGCTTGACGATCTCTGCGATGACGCTGGTTTTGCCCGTTCCTGGTGGCCCATGAATTAATAAATAATCTTGCATCTGCAATGCTCGTTCGATGGCCAGATTCTGTTCGGTATTGAAGTCTGGGCGCTTGTGCACCGTTTCGCCGCGAAAGCGTGGGCGTATGCGGCCTGCTACGAGGTCATGCAGGTGGGCCGGGGCGTAGTACCAGCGCAGCAAGTTTTGCAGTGTGCGTACATGGACCAGTTCGTTTTCGTAACGATCAATGAGACTGGGATGCGCGATAAGTTCGCGTGCCCAGACCGTCAGATGCTCAGTACTGATGGCGAGGATGGTTCCGCTGACGACCTCGCCTGTGACCGGGTCGCCGTTGCTTAATAGGATTTCGTCCCCTTCGCGTAGCTCTGAACTGTTGTGGCAACGGAATGTGAGGTTCCAGCCATCATTTTCCATGCCAGGTTTCCCCTCAAGCTCTAATCCACGTATGGCTGTGCCGCGTTCAATGCGTTCTTCTACTGGCGTTACCCATAGAAGGGCCTGTTGTTGCTCACCTGCGCGGCCTTCGATCTGTAAGAGTTGGTAGTACTTTGCGAAAAAGAGACGCTCCTGGCTATCGCCCTGGGTTATCTGTTTTAGCGGAGGCATGGGAAGAGCATCATCCTGAACGTTTTCGTCGGCGTCTGGTAGGATATTATCGTCTGCAGTGCTTGTTCTTTCTTGTGCTGGAAGCAGGATATCGGCGTGTGGCAGGCCGACTGGCGCATTGATTTCTGGTGGCTGCCACTGTAGTAGTGATGAGATTGTCTGGCACTGTTCAAGCATGGCGCATTTGTTGCAGCGTGATACACCTGGGGGCGCGGATGGAATGCTGGTGATGCGATTGAGAATGAGGATGTTACGTGTCTCGTTGACGCGCTGCAGGTCGCGTATAGTGGCAGGAATGCCGATGGCCTGCGCCTTGCCCGGAGTACCACTATAGAGCAATGTGGCGAGGGCTTTTTTCATTTTTGAGTCTCGTCGTACAGCGAGCAGAGCATGATAGCCATTGACCTGCCAGCGGTGGCTGGATTTGGGGAGTTCACCGGTTGCCTTGCCCGTCTTTAATTCGAGTAAGCGCTGCCGGCCAGATTGTTGCCAGAACAGATCGAGCCGTCCGCGCAGGCCTATCTCGGGTGCAAGGAGAAAGGTCTCGGCACGCACCTGATTGCCTGATATCTCGCCGGCTGGTCCATCCGTGAGCGTAACACCTGGCATATCCCAGAGCGTATTGCGCTCACTCTCGTACCAGCGTGCCAGGCTTTCCAGATGCGGCGCAACGTCCTCGCGCATAGCATCAAAGGAGATATCAGCCAGGGCCATCTCAATACTGTTGAGCTCTATAGCCTGCTCCAGGTGTCTCTGCATGGCGGCCAGAGGCGTCTCTGGCGGCTCGTCTGGCTGGTCATCCTGGTCATCCCAGATGTTGAACTTGCCCTGGTCGTGTTCTTTGAGGAGTTCTTTGAAGCAGTGGTGGATCAAGTTACCACGAATAGTTGCCGCGTTAGCTGCAGAGGGGATCATGCGATTGAGGAGATACTGGCGTGCACAATATTGCGCCTGGTTCAAGTCGGTGATGTTCAGCAAGATATCAGGTTCCAGAACAACCAGCGTATACACGTTGCCTCTATAGCAGGTGCGTGTTTTGCCCTTATACTCAAGGATTGTGGGTGGATTGGGAAGGTGGTAGATGCGCACTTTAAGATTATGGAGGATGTTGGGACCTTCTCTGGCATTAAGCTCTTTGATCAGGCTACGGTAATAGTGGTTCTCCAGGTGTACCTCGATGCGCTGACTGCCCGTATCAAGGATCAGGATTGGAACTCGCTCGCCGTTGATCTGGCGCTCTTGCGCGGTGATCAAGCGGCCCTCAAGTTGAGCTTCGTAGCAGGTGTGTTTTGGATCAAGCGAACAAAGAAAGCATTCTCTTCTCTGTCCCTCTGACTGGTTAATTTTCTCGCTCAAACTCTACACCCCCAATTTGCTCGTCTTTTAAGAAGTGTACGGTAGGAACAAAGTTTCGTCAAGTGGTCAAGCCAGATAGCCAGATAAACCTCCCAGGAAGAGGGCAGGAGTAATAAAATAACGATGATGTAGAATAACGGTATGATACTCTAACTTAAAGTAGAAACAAGGAAGACGAAAGAAGTAGAACTATGTCTAAACGACCCCTTATACGTACTCTTACGCTTGGCCTTGCTGATCCTCATCCTCTGGACGGCAAGGTAATCGTGCATGCTCAGAAATTGCTGCAACAGGCGCTTGCTCACTATAACGACGCAGGTTATCAGGTGCAGACTGTGCGCCTCTCGACGCGACCATTATTCGAAGACCTTGTTGATTGGTCGCCGAGCGCAATTCTGGCCTATGCGCAAGAGCTGCAGGGTATGCTTGACGATGCGGGTATAGAATATTGTTCGTTGGGGACCGTTTTTGCGGCCCAACCAGCCTTCCCTTTAGAGCGGCTTGAACTTGTTGCTGACCTGCTGGTGGCAACAAAAACACTCAGCATGACCGTGCATCTGGCCAGCGCTGAGCATGGGTTGCGTTTTGAAGCGGCGCTGCCAATTGCGCACATCATTCAGCGTCTGGCGCATGAAACGGCTGAAGGTTTTGGTAATTTTCGTTTTGCTATGTTAGCGTGTGTTGCGCCGGGTAGCCCATTCTTTCCAGCTGCATATCACGCAGGCCCGTCGAGCCTCTCAGTCGGTCTGCAAGGTGCCTCTATCCTTACTGACTGTCTGCGTGTTGCTAGTGCTGATATCGCACATTCACTTGATCATGCACTTATTACCGAGAGCGTCCGTGCCGCGCTTGTAGAACAAGCCACGCCCATCGTAACACTTGGGCAAGAGATTGCTCGAACTCAGTCTCTGCACTTTGGGGGTATTGATCTATCGCCTGCACCTATGGCTGAAGACAGCATTGTGACCGCGATGGAATTGTGTGGCTACGGTCCTATCGGTTCTCCTGGCACCCTTGCCGTTGCCTCAGCTTTGACTGCAGCGCTAAAAAGTACCGCATTGCCAACATGTGGCTATAATGGGCTTATGCTGCCGGTGTTGGAGGATACCGTATTGGGGCAGCGTTGGGAAGAAGGCCGTGTGAGCACACATCAATTGTTGCTCTACTCCGCTGTTTGTGGGACTGGGCTGGACACTATCCCTTTGCCGGGTGCTTGTCCTGCGCCAACGATTGCTCACCTTTTACTCGATGTAGCCGCATTGGCCCTGCGTTATCAAAAACCGCTCTCAGCCCGCCTTTTTCCTGTGCCTGGCAGACAGGCTGGAGAATACACAACCTTTACGTCGCCTTATTTGTCAAATACACGAGTTAGCCCCTACGAAGATGAAAAATAGGAAATAGATGACATGGTTGGGGCGGGCTATCATTTCCTGTCCCAACTGGATTCATTCCGTCACTACTTGCGCGATTATGACGACCTGAGAATCTCTCTTTGCAAGCGTGCGCGCTCTGGGCATTGCAAAGAGTTGTCACCGTTATAGAAAGAACAACTTTGGTATTTAAGCCGGGTCTTGCACCAGCCAGACGCGACAAGGTGCGTTCGCCAGCACATAGAAGACCGTTTTGCTCAACTCGCTGTGATTCTTGTTACTCCGTACAAAACTAATGAGTAGCAACGCGCAGTTGTGGTCTCTTGCCTCATCAACAATCGCAGGGCCGGCGTCTCGTGCCTGTACTACCTCTGCAATTGCATCGCAACCGATACGTTCCGCGATAGCCAGTGCTGAAGTGAGCATTTGATCAGCTCGCTCAGATTCTTGTGTGAGAACGGCCTTAAGAGGTAATGAACGTGGAACTTCGATGACATGTACAAGATGGACCTTACGTCTGGCTCCCTTCGCCATCTGACAACCGAGATAGATAAGGTTGGAGTCGAGCTTTTCTCCACTGACCACGATAGCAATGTCCCCAACCGCACATTCGCCCAGGGCCGACTTGCTTATCTCTGTCTCTTCTTTGACTTTGGAACCCCATAAGTGAACCATGGTTTCTCTCCTCCTGATGGAGCGTGATAAAACAGCATCATCTGGCACCTTCAGTGACAGCCTGTATCCATAAAAACGACCTACTACAATCCGAGATTCTGGCGACCTCGCATTCTATCCCCTGGTACTCTTAACGTCAAGAGTACGAAGAGCACAAAGTGTACATAAGAGTTTCCCTCTTCCCTGGTTAAAGATTACATAGAGGCGAATTGTAAATTTTTTCTCATTATTAATACGATAAATAGAGAGATACGTATTACATTTTGCTATTTATTAACACTGTATGTTTTATGACAAATCCGATTGGAACGATAAAAAAAGGCGACCGCTAGGCCGCCTTTTTTAGTCTGGCTCGATTGTTGCTGTAAGTTGGTAACTTAGCAGCCGTTCCTGATAATACTCCGCAACTTCTTTAGGGCAGACAGTAACCACCGCTTTTCCACTAAGATGCGCTATCAACATAATGCGCTCCGCCTCCTGGATAGTCAATATAGTGACAGAATTGACGAGAGCGAAGATAACATAATTCATTTCATTGTAGTCGTCATTATGAATGATAACTTTATACGGTGGAAGCAGTTTGGTGCGATTCTGCACAAGCTCATCTGGCTTTACCTGGAAGCTCGGTCGCGTTAACTGATCCTTAGTCATTGATAGATCTCTCCAATAAGACACTTTTCAGCCAGATAAGCATGTTTCCGGCTGCGCTTAAAACTATTGATTTATTAAATCTATTGTAACTAAGTGTTTTGTATTTTACTAGTGTATTGGAAAACAATCCTATTCGGTGCAAAAAAAACCCCCATTTTCTAACAAAATGGGGGTGAGGTTGTGTATAAAAAAGCTATCTTCATTCTTGCCGATTAACGCTGCGGTCGATTTTTCCTTGATTATTGATCAGGATTGCGCGTGCCCGAGACTTCCTGCTAATGTTATCAGGATCATCAAAACGTAGTGCAACGACGGTACGGGCGGCCTGGCCTGCTTTCGTCCCGCCGTTTTTTTGTGCTGGTGGTGCATTTTGTGTATTCTGTCCTATTGCTCCACGCACGCGCCCTCGCTGCAGTAGACCGATAATTGTGCCCAGGACGATACCGATAGCTATACCAACAATGATCGTAGTCGGCTCTGGCAGAGTTGGCAATGCAAGTGTTGTTAAAAATGTCAATCCCCCCAGGACTACTGCACTGATGATTGCGAAAAGTACAGCGATAGCTGGATTGGGTCCTGTGCGTTGCGTTTGCAGAAAGAGGTCTTTCCGTGTGCTATTGGGACCATGTTCGCGGAACTGTCCGCTACCCGCACTGCCCGCTGAGAGTTGGTAGACCTCTTCTTCGCTGAAACCTTCTTTCCGCAGTTTACTTGCTACTGCCTCAGCTTTGGTTTCATCGGGGAAGACCGCCAACAAGTCATAGTTAGCTGGTTGCTGCTTCTGCATAAGGTGGGCCTCCTTATCGTATTATTATAGCGTTGCCGCATTATCATCGCTTAGCTTTCATCTCGTTGTTATTATATCACTACTGACTTTGGGAGAAGATGAGAGGTAGACAAAACCACGTACGAAAAGTATAGGTGCATGTTTTGTGATTGTTGCGTGTCTACCTCTCAGGTTATATTGATCTATTATGTAGGGATTCAAGAACAGCGGCGATCTCTTGCCGCACATGTTCATTATTGTTGATCTCGGCGTTTACTTTTTCCCAGCCATGCATAATTGTTGTATGGTCACGGCCTCCCAGAGCGGCGCCGATCTGTAGGAGAGAAGCGGTTGTTTCCTCGCGCATCAGATACATAGCGACCTGTCGTGGCCAGACGATATCGCGGTCGCGTTGTTTGCCGCGCACAAGTTCAGGTTTTGCATTATAGTAGCGGCACACGCCGTCGAAGACCTCAGAAACGGTCAGGTTGGCAGGTGGCTTCTTATCATAGATATGCTCAAGCGCCTGTGCGGCCAGTCGGACGCTGAGTGGGGCATCGTGCAGTGTTGCGTAGGCGATGACCCGGTTAAGAGCCCCTTCGAGTTCACGCACGCTACTACATTCGGGCCGGGCGACATATTCGATGACACCAGGTGGTATAGAGAAGCGCAGAGACTCACTTTTGGAGCGCAGGATAGCCATACGATGCTCATACTCGGGCGGCTGCACATCGGCCAGCAAGCCCCACTCAAAACGTGAGCGTAGACGATCCTGCAAACTGTTGATTGCCTTGGGTGGGCGATCGCTTGTCACCACAATCTGTTTATTGGCGATGTGGAGCGTATTAAATGTGTGGAAGAACTCCTCTTCAGTTGATTCTTTCCCCGCAATAAACTGAATGTCATCGACGAGCAAAATGTCGATCTGGCGATACTTGGAGCGGAACTCTTCTGTTTTTTGAAAGCGAATGGCGTTAATGATCTCGTTCGTAAACTTTTCAGATGTGGTGTAGAGGACATGGAGCCCCGCCGTCTCGCCAGAATGGCCAATGGCGTGGAGTAGATGTGTTTTGCCCAGGCCGACCCCGCCATAGAGGAAGAGAGGATTATAGACCTGCCCTGGATTTTCCGCCACGGCTAACGATGCCGCGTGAGCCAGTTTGTTTGATTGCCCAACGATAAAAGAGCCAAACGTATAGCGTGGATTGGGTGAGCCCTCCATTGTAGCGAAAGGAGGAGGGCTATATTCCGGTGGCCTGACCTGCTCCATGCGCTGAGTCTCTTCGTTGGCGAATGAGTCCAGTGCTGTATACTGACGTGTTCGCCCAGGCGTCTCTTTTGGTTGATAAGGACGGCTATATTCTTCCTGAGGACTGCGATAGGCATTTGCAGGCGGAGCGTCAGGCATTGCTAGCGAGTTCATAGCCTCTGCGGCATCGGCAACATGTTTGCTGCGTAATGCAGATGAAAGGCGTGCTTTTGAGATGCGATACGAGCGTTTGGGAGGACGAAAGGTCCCATCAGCCGCGAGCTCTTTTGAATCTGCCATCTCTTTTGCCACTTCAAATCTGACTTCAACCGTTTTGCCCGTAATTTCTGTTAATATGGAACGGATCATCTCGATGAAGCGATTTTCGAGTTGTGCCTTAGCAAAGGTCGTGGGTACACGAATGATAAAGACGCCATCTTGAAAGGAGAGCGCCGAGGTGCCCTGAAACCATGTTGTAAAGACGGCTGCGTTCACTCTTGTTTGTAGTCGTTCTATTGCTGTTTGCCAGATTTGTTTTGCATTCACACGTAACACCCCTTTGGGGATTGCCTATAGTTGCCTTTACATCGATCTGCTCTTCCAACGCTCTCCGCACGTAAATCAGTCAAGAGTATGTGTTTTTTAGACAAAAAAAAGATATCTGACAATAATCCTGTGACGGCAGAATGTAATGGTAGCATTAAATTAAATAGCTGTAAAGCCCTCGCATTCCCTCGCATCCCCCTATTCTCATATCTTCTTACTTTGTTAACGCATCAGATACGTAATCTGTTCCCTTTGCCGCTTCACCGAGCTAATCTAGCTACCTGTTGTGCTCTTTTTACTCTATGCGACGGAGGATGCCAACAAATAGTCTCTTCTCATACTAAAAAAGGAAAAGAGAACTACATAATAGGCTTCTCTCGTTAATATAGGGTATACTATGGCGGTATGTTTTTCTTTATAAGGAGCATAGGATGTCTCTGTTGTATGCAATTTGGAATATTCTCTGGCGACCGGTTGTAGGGTACAGCTTGTCTGTGTTTTCTTTCTTTTTAAAAAAACGCTATAGTTTCGTTTTGTTGTGTACCACACTCCTTGTAAGTCTTACGGCGGCGGCTTGTTCAGATACGCCGACGAGTAGTGGTGGTAGTAGTACCAACGCGCCACAGGCGACGGCAGCGCCTAGTGAGTTATCTGGCTTGCATTGGTGTAGCAAGCCAGCCATGGTTTTCCGCGACCAGGCGGCACCAGGTACAGCCACGCCTGCCACAAAGACGACGCTGGGACCAGCCACTGGTACTCCAACAACTGTCAATGATTGGAACACGGTCAAAGACAATTTAGGTTTCACTGTTTTTTTACCGAAGACATTGCCCACTGGATCTTGCCTGCTAAACGTATCGGGTTCATTGCGTGATCCTATCTTTGGCAGCAATTTTACGATAACCTATGTATTGCCTGATCAGAATTCTATTAGCTTGTCTCAAGCGCCATCGCGTGCACAAAGTACAAGTTTTCAGTGCAGTGTATCTAACCCTGCGACGGGGAGTGGGTCAACGGCAAAAGCGGGTACCCCAGTTGTTGCTACGCCCACGCCTGTGGGCGATCCTATACAGCTGTGCAATGGTGTGCGTGATAAAACGAATATCGTCTTTTCTGCACGTGGTACAACATCCACACTTGAGCAATTCTTTCAAGCCTTACAGCCGAGTGTAGATTGGGTACCGGCAAAGTAGATATATGTTGTGCTTTCAATATGCGAGGCGCAAAAATGTGTGTACCCGGCGTACTTATGAATAGTACTATTGTTTCTCAGAGTCGTTTAAATAGACGTATGGACGGTAGGGTACGAGTGTTTTTTGATGGTCATACTGCAGCGTCTACTCGACGCTCAGCTTACACTTCTGGTATAATGGACAGAAGTTTTAGAAGCACGCGCTGTGCTAAATCTTGCGTGCGTACAAATGGGAGGAACCTTTATTATGATGGATAAGTGTCCCTATTGTGGGGCTGAAACTCGGCCAGGCGACAACTTCTGTTTGAATTGTGGTAATCGCTTGCTTCCTGCAACTCCCTCGCCTCAGCAGGCTCAGCCAGCGGGTGACGCAACTCTTGCTGCGTCGGAGGATTGGGGCGCTGCGGTTCCTACACCTGCGGGGGGCAATGTATGGGGCGAGTTGGGTGGCTCGCCGCCTGCAAATCCTATACTTGAACCGACCACGTATCGCGAATCTTCTGCAGCCCCTGTCGCACAGGCTACCCTTGATAAATTGCATGAGCCAGGACGGCTTATTTTGCGGTCGGATAGCGGTGAGGCTCTGCAAGAATATCCGTTAGATAAACCGGAGATTGTGATTGGTCGTGCTCCAAATAGCGATATTTTGTTGTCGAAGGACAAGTTAACGTCGCGACGCCACGCCACCGTTTATTATGAAAACGAAACGTACATTTTGCGCGACGAGCATAGCGCCAACGGCACTTTTGTGAATGGTCAGCAGCTGGAAGAGGGTGCTTCCCATTATCTTAAAGATGGCGATCAGGTGGGCATAGGTGAACATGAGCTTGTCTTCCGTTCTTTTGGCTCTGTGGTAGCTGATGTGGAGGATCTCCCCACCATTAATGTGAATATCGAGGCTCCTCAGCCCGATGTGACCTATCGCACACGCGATGATGGTTCAGCTATTGTGCCAGGTAGTGACGATTACGGTACTGCCTATGCACTTGATTCGAGCAATAATCATGTTGAGACTCCCGCGCTACCTGAGGTGAAAGCGGCCGTTCCTGAACACATTGAGGCGTTACCCCTCGCAAACTACGCTATTCCTGGCTCTCAGTCGCTAGAGCCGATCCGTGAACCCATCGCACATGACTCGGCGCTTATTAATGAGCCAGCGGCTTCGCCCGCTCCTAGCGTTCCTGAAAAGGTGCCTGCAATGCAATCTCCAGCTAACACCCCTGATGGTCTTGTTACCTTCAACCGTTTCGCTTCGATTGCATCCCCTACTCTGCCGGATATTAGCCCGCTGATGGCTGCTCTTTCAACCCTGGATGGGCAGATTATGTCTTTGCAGGAGCAGTTCAATGCCACGCAGGAGGCGATGCGCTCTCACGAAGGGGAAGTAACGCAGACTGCCAGTCAGTTGCGCATCGGCATTCGTCGGGTGTCTGAGCGCATGGATAATATGATCGCGGATGTTGCTCGCAGCCGCGAAGCTCTGGCATGGGCGGAACTCTTGCAGTTGATGGAAGATGTGATGACAAATCCACGTGATATCGAGTATGTGACGAAGCTGGCTCGTAAAGCACGCGAACTGAATAAAGTCTTCCAGATTCATCAGACGGTGCTGAATACGATGGCTGAGTGTAATAGTCTGTTACGCAGTATGATTGGTGAAGAGAAATAACGTGTTCTTTTTCTTTTCGTATGTCAAAGGGGTGATCGCACTGATTGCCCCTTTGACCTGTGCAAAAACCTCTGAGTATTATATTCCCCTGGTGCATTTCCACTTGACCTCTGCGGGTTTTGTAGGTATACCAGCCTCGCTGGGGGCGGCCGGAACACATGTCCTTTCGCGACCCGTTTGAGGGTACTGAAACTGGTTATTGCACTTATTGGCATCGTCTCTCATTGGGGAATGGTATGTATAAAGAAGTACCCACTGATGCAGAAAATGTCTCTCACGACCTTTCTGCATCTGCTGATACACAAAATTTTGACGCGATTATTATTGGTGCGGGTCTGGGAGGCCTGCTTAGCGCCGCTCAACTGCTGCAGCGTGGCAAACGTGTCTTGATACTGGAGCGCTTGCCTCATGTTGGCGGTCGTTTTACGGCCAAGAATTTTCATGGTGTGCAGGTAAGCACCGGGGCAGTGCATATGGTCCCTTTTGGGAGCAGTGGTGTGTTAGCACAGATGTTGACGCGTTTGCATGTTCCTCATCGCTTCTTTGATGCCGATGTGTTCGGGTCATTCCATGTGCACGGCAGGCAATATCGGTCGCGTGGACTGTTGGGTGTTGCGCGTTTCCTGGGGCCGAGGCAGTTTTTTTGGTTTCTGCGCCTTGGCTATCTGATGTTTTTCCATGCGCTTCCTGTCGAAGAGCGTGGCTTGCCCTTTGATCTCTGGCTTGAGCGCCATATCCCTCTTGAACAGAATCCACAGCTTGTATCTTTTTTTGCTGCAATCTCTCGCTTTGCCTTAAGCCTTGAACTAAGTCAGGTGAGTACGGCTGAAGTTGTGCGCATTACGAAGAACATGTTTCGTTATGGTGCGCCTGCGATTGTGCAGGGTGGCTGTGGAGAGCTATCTCATGCGCTGGAACAACATGTCCTCGCTCAGAATGGCACGATCTGGCTCTCCTGTGAAGTGATGCAGATTTTCCGTGATGATGCGGGAGTCACAGGCGTGCGGGTACGACGGAAAACAAATAAAGAGGAGACTCTTGTCCAGGCGCCTCTGGTGGTGAGTGATATTGGTCCGCGTGCGACCGCCGCCCTTTTGCACAATCATCGTGTGACGCAGGCTGAAGTTTTAAAGCATGTGCCGCCAGCTTTTTCGCTCGCCGAGGCAGGGCCAGATGAGCTACAAGAAGCGGTCGGTCTCAAGGTCCATATTCTTAGTGATGTCTCGCTCATCCCGCATAAGGGTATTATGTATTGTCTGGATACCAAACGTATTGCGGGCATGGTACAGCCAACGAATAGCGATCCCAGCCTTGCACCCGCAGGCAAGCATCTGCTGATTAGCCATCAGGTTATTCGGAGCAATAATGTTGAGGAGGAGCGTGCTCTGGCCCTGGCCGACTTGCATATGCTCTTTGGAGAGGCCTTTGATAAGCATTGTCGTGTGCTCACGATGGGAACGTACCGGGGTGAGTGGCCAGTCAATCGCACCGTCCAGGGCGAAGATGTCTCGCCATTGTTGTCGCTACCAGGGCTCTATATGGTTGGTGATGCAGTCAAGCCAGCAGGCTATCTTATGGTAGAGGGTGTGGCCCAGAGCGTTAACCGCTTTCTTGATTTGCTGGAATATGCTACTGCGAAGGGTCCTGCGGTGCGTATGTCGCGTCGGGTACATAACGTTACGCAACCACCTTCGCGCCTGAATGCTTTGCGTTGGCTGTGGAAGGCACCGGGAAACTCGGAACGAGCCTGAAGGGAATCGATTTATATGTCTGATAGAAAAGAAGATATGCATAATGCCCCCCATTACCTTGTGACTGGGGGGCATCCATTGTATGGGGAAGTTGTAATTAGTGGCGCAAAAAACGCGGTAACGAAAATGGTAATTGCATCACTTCTTACGACTGAGCCCTGTACTTTTCGCAACGTGCCGCTCCTTGGCGACCTTTATTTGACAATGAAGCTCTGCCAGGATTTTGGCGCTCAAGTGTCCTTGAATGAAGAGCAGCATATGCTCTCCGTATGTACGAATAGTGTGAAGGACCCCAGCGTATCGCAAGCGTTGGGTGGACTTAATCGTATCAGTGTCTTGACGATTGGGCCGTTGCTCCATCGCTGTGGTGAGGCAACAATCCCTCTGCCGGGGGGTGATCGTATTGGTCCACGTCCCATCGATTTTCATATCCAGGGATTGCGCCAGATGGGGGCTGAGATTGTCGAGCGTGATGGACGTTATCAGTGTTCCGCCCCACATGGACTGCATGGGGCCAATATTAAGCTACCGTTCCCCAGCGTGATGGCGACCGAAAATTTTCTGATCACGGCCTCGCTAGCAAAGGGCGTCACAATCATCGAGAATGCGGCCACGGAGCCGGAAATTATTGATTTAATCAAGCTGTTGCAGAAGATGGGCGCAATTATTGAGCTAAAAGTCGACCGACGTATCGTAATTGATGGAGTGAGCAGGCTGTATGGTGCCAGTCACACGCTCTTGAGTGATCGCAATGAGGCCGTCTCGCTGGCTGTGGCTACGTATCTCACGAAAGGGGATGTGTACCTGCGCTAT
>Ga0302321_100000258_pt1 | contig 47150 bp, 33 predicted proteins | sample Fen_T0_1_FD_202505 | JGI IMG/M metagenome (GOLD analysis project Ga0302321, IMG submission 202505) | Peat permafrost microbial communities from Stordalen Mire near Abisko, Sweden - Fen_T0_1 | ecosystem: Environmental > Terrestrial > Soil > Wetlands > Permafrost | place: Sweden: Abisko... | reverse complement strand
TGATTGCGGCACGCCCGGAGGTCAGGTGAACGTCGGCGAGCGCTGCCAATGGTACAATGGTTCCATCCGGCGTTGGGATCCGTACGGCACGAATCGCATAGACGTCCTCCCGTGTTACGCGCGGCAAACGTACGGTGACATCGAACCGCTTCTCTCCTTCCCAGAGCTCGGAAGCGGTGTGGCCAGCCATGGCCGTTTCCACCTCGTCCTGCAAATCCGCAACGTCGAGCCCGAACCGCGCTAGTGCCCCGCGGTCCAGATCCACAGCGACTTGTGGCACGTTGCCGGCCCGCACCAGCGCGACCTCCGAGGCTCCCGGAACGGCAGCAATCAGGTCCTTCGCCTGCTGCCCCAATTGCTCGAGTTGGCTCGTGTCGTCGCCGTAGATCTTCAGGGCGATCTGCCCCGGCTGCCCAGAAATGTTATCCGCCACGTTATCGCGAATGGGCTGCGAGAAATTGAACTCAATTCCGGGAATTTCCGACAAATTCTTCGACATCTCCCCGATCAATGGGTCAAGTCCCATTCGCCAATGGTCCAACGGCGCTAGCTGAATGAATGCCTCGAGATGGTTCGGCAGTTTTGGATCGGTTCCGTCCTCGGGGCGCCCCAACTGTGTCAACACACTCTCCACCTCGGGCGTTCGGCGCAGCAGCTCCTTCATCCGAGGAATCAACTTGCGACACTCCGTCACGCTCAAATTGCGCGGCATCGATATCTGAGCGTAGAGCGCGCCTTCGTTGAGCGATGGCAAGAATTCTGACCCGAGACGGGGCGCCAAAACCATGGAGCTAACAAACACGCCAAGCGCCAAGATCAGAACCGTGGCGGGACGACTAAGCGCCCAACGCAGCGTTGGCTCGTAGCCGCGCTGCGCCCAGCGCAGTAGCGGAGATTCTCGCTCCTTTACACCTTTGCGCAAAGCAAACAACGATAAGACCGGAACCAAGGTGAAACTCAACACCATGGCGCCCACCAGCGCACTAACAACGGTGTTCGCCATCGGCGAGAACATCCGGCCTTCGACCCGCTGCAGCGAGAAGATCGGCAGGTAGGCGGCAATGATGATCAACAATGAGAAGAGGGTGGGACGTGCCACCTCGCGAGCCGCCTCCTCGATCCGACTGACCAAAGAGGTTTTCGCGTGTTCGTGCGTCTTTGGGATGACGTGGAACAGATGCTCCACCAAGATGACCGCCCCGTCCACGATGATGCCAAAGTCCACAGCTCCCATGCTGAGCAAGTTGGCGCTCATGCCCCGCATACGCAGGTAGGCGAACGATGCCGCCAGCGACAGCGGAATGACCGTCGCCACAATTAGCGAAGCGCGCAGTGACAGCGTGAACGCAAAGAGCACTAGAACGACGAGTATCGCCCCCTCGAGCAGATTGTGAAACACCGTGTGCAGAGTGGTATCGACCAATTCACTGCGATCGTAGAATGCCTGAATCTCGACCCCTGCGGGCAGCCCGCGATTGCGCAGCTCGGTCAGCCGAGCACGCAACGCATCGAGAACCTGAGAAGGGTTCTCTCCCTTGCGCATCAGGACGATCCCCTCCACAACATCGTCTTCGCCGTCGCGTGACACGAAGCTCTGACGCGGAGCGTGCCCTTCGACGACCGCCGCAATGTCGCGCATGCGCACCGGAACGCCTTTGAATTCGGCGACCCGGGTATTGGCGACATCATCCATGTTACGAAAGGTGCCGAGGCTTCGAATCACGAAGCTCTCAGCGCCGCGTTCGACGAACCCACCGCTCGCATTCTCACTGGCCTTCTGCAATGCCTTAAATACGTCATCGAGGTGCACCCCGTAGGTGGCCATCTTTGACGGATCAGGTTCGACATGGATCTCGCGAATCATCCCGCCGAGCGAGATAACGTCGGCAATTCCCGGGACGCGCAATATCGCGGGACGCACGGTCCAGTCCTCAATGGTGCGTAGGGTGAGCGGATCCTTGCCCTTGCCGGCTAGTGTGTAGCGGTAGATCTCGCCAATGGGCGTCGCCAGGGGCCCCAAAGTGGTTTCGACGCCGACTGGTAGATCCGCGCCCCGAAGTCGCTCGAGTACGATAGGCCTCGCCTCGCTCATTGTAATGTCGTCGTCAAAGGTGAGCGTAACGTACGACAACCCAAACAGCGAGATGCTTCGCAGGCGCGTCAAATGAGGCGTACCGTTCAGAGCGCGTTCGAGCGGAATCGAAATCTTGCGCTCCACTTCCTCTGACGGCTGCCCGTTGAACAGGGTGATGATCTGGACCTGCGTGTCACTCGGATCCGGAAAAGCCTCGATCGTGAGTTGACGAAAGGAAAACCATCCCGCGATGGCCAATCCAACCGCAAAAAGCAGTGCGCCCAGCCGATTGTGGAGGGCCTTTCCAATCAGTGCCTCGAGCATGGTTCCCCAACACTACTTTGAGATTGCCATCTGATTATCGATCAATACGGCACCGCGTTCGGCAATGATCTCGCCGACACGCAATCCGCTCGCCACGAGTGCAATGCCTTCGCGCACTGGTCCGACGATGAGGTCACGTCGCTCGAATAGCCCGTCTGGCCGCTCGACGTAGACGTACTGCTTGGCGCCGTCCGATACGAGCGCCGATGCCGCAATTTCTACAGCGCTTGCGCCCGCTTGCGACTCGAATTCCACTTTGGCAAAGGTATTCGGCCGTAGCGTCCCCTCGGGGTTGGGCAGCGTAACCCGCACCGCAACGGTATGGCGATCTGGATCGACAGCAGCCGCCACCGTGTCGACTTTGGCATCAATCGTTGCATTATCAACTATGACGCGGGCAGGTGTGCCTGAACGAATTCCCGAGATGTCTGATTCGAATAGCTCTGCCACGACCCAGACACTCGACACATCCGCTACCACGATCGGCGTAGCACTCGAATCGATAGCGACCTCTTGATCGGGCAGAATATTCTTCTCCACGACCACACCGTTGCGCGGTGACTTGACCATGAACTCGTTGTCCGACACGGCCTGCACCTTGAGCGAGGCCATGCGCGCGTCCGCGACTCGATGAGCTAGCTCGGCCTCCTTGAGCTGTTGAGCTGCCATGATCTCGTCCTTGGCCGGCAAAGCCTGTGCTTGCACGATGGATTTAACTCGATCGAGCGCGATTCTCGCGGTCGTAAGCTCAACGTCCGACTTCATGCGTTCCGTCTGCAGTGTGGCCAAATCGGGGCTAGCCACCGAGAACAACGCCGTTCCCACCTTGACGCGTTGTCCAATTTCGACGAGCACTCGCCCAACGCGCCCCGCCAGCGGAACGCCTACGCGCGAGGTCTTCGTCTCATCCACGCGAACATGAGCCGGGTATGGATCGGACCAGCGCTTCTGCGCGGCAACGACCGTTCCCACCTTAACTTGGTCCCAATGCGGCGAGCCCTTGACGAATCCGACGGCCTTTGGCGCCATTAGGATGCGCGGATCCTTTGCTGGCGGTAGGGGCATTGCACGTCGGTAGCTGGCAGCCCCAGCAATCGCGACTCCACTGATCCCCACGGCGACCAGGGCACCGAGGACCCCTCGACGGTGAAAAAAGCCAGTTGAACCAGGTTTGGGGGCTCGAGCAAAAATGGAAGGTTCAGTCATAGCAATTAGGCACTCTGAGTCTTGCGCTTCGATAGAGCTTGGTTCCTGGGCGACATCATCGGTATTCATTGCGGCGGGCCTCCGGCAACGTCGAGACCGAAGACGCGACGCAGTTGACTTCGAATCTGAAACAGCGCGTATCGGGTATCGATCAAATCTAGAGCCAGCTCGCCCCTCTGCCGTCGCGCCAGCAGCAGGTCGGTCATACTAACCTGCCCCAAGCGATAGGCTTTCTCGGTGGCATCGAGAACATTGACGCCGAGCGGCAGGGCGCGGTCCTTAAGCATCGTGAGCTTCTGCGCCATAAGCTGTTCGGCTCGAACGTAGTACTGTGCCTCGCTCGTCGCAGTCAGGGCCGTACGGCGAGCCTCGGCCGAAAACTGCTCGGCACGTTCGAGGGCCTGGGTCCGTTGATGCTGGCCACGGTCAGAGACCGGTAGCGGAAGCGCCACGAAGACCCCGAAGGTATGCGGCTGATTGCCGGCGACCGTGAGATTGTCACGCAGATAGCTGACACCCACTAGTGGATCGGGAATGGCGCGGTTCTCGAACAGGCGTGCCTGTTCGCGTTGAGCTTCCGCTTCCGTCAATTGGGCTTGGACGTCAGGCCGCGCCATGGGCTCGAACCGGGCGGCTATTTCTGCAGGCAAGGCGCCGATAACCAAATCCAGCTGATCGGCAGGAACATCGGCCTCGCAGAGCGTTCCCAACGCGGCCGTGCAGCCCGATTGGGCCTCCGCAGCGTCGTTGGCGTTCTCAGCCAGCTGACGTTCAACGTTGACTACATCGAGCATCAAACGGCTATGGTCGATACCGCTAACGTCGCCCTTATCGAGACGCGTTTGGTCGAGTAGAACGATGGCTCGTGCAGCCTGCAGCCGTTCTTCGAGGACGTGCTGGCGTTCCCGCAAATAGACCACCTTGGCCAGACTCTCGCGAGCGTCCGCAAGCAGCGCGCCTTGCAGGTATTTTCCGTCTGACTCTATCGACTGGGCGTGAAGATCAGCGGACCGAATGCGGTGTGAACGCTTTCCGATCTCGACAATTTGAGCCAGCGTCACTTGATAGTTTGGGGTATCGAAGAAAGACAGGCCGGAGGGGTTTCTCGCGCCAAATGTGACCCCTGCCATCCCCAGGGTTAGAATCGGATTGGGCAAGAGGCGCACATCCTTGGTACCAGCCGAGGCCTCACGTCGCCGCGCAGCAAGCACCTGAATTTCAGGCTGGTGCGCCTGAATCCACGACCGCAAGGCATTACCGTCATTGAGCAGAAGACTGGCGCGCGCCACTGGCTCTGACGCGTTGGCGTTGACAGCGACAAACGCAGCGGCGACCGCAATGGCCAACTTCGTATGGATGGTTCTGTTCTGGTTGCGAGTTCCACTCATATTCGTTCAGGATCGGTGATGGACGCTAGGTACGTACGGACGTTTTGAACTAATCCTTGCCAGTACGAAGTTCGATTGAACTGCGATGAGCTTCGGCCAGAGAGTTGCCCTGCCTGATGCTCCGCTCGAGACACCCAAGCGTGGCCTGCAAGTACTTGATTATGAAGTGAGTTTCATTGCTTGCTCATGAAATATCATTCATCGATTCGACCAGGTTACTTGACCATTTAGTCCCCACTCGGCGGCCGCCCTATAAATGGGCGCACTTATGCCGAACGAGACGCGCCACCGAATCGCATTTTGCAGTTCGACGCCGAGGCCGAAGTTTCATGATGATGATTTCATCACGCCAGTATGGAGGTGCGCCCCAACAACCGCGCGGCGATGCAAGCGAGCGCGGCGCGAACCTGCGGTGGTTGAACGACCTTGGCGCGAGAGCGCCTGCCATAATACACAACATCGCAAGCTCGTCGGAGCGCACACGTGCCGCTCAAGGATTTGCGTCAGAAGGCAGCCCAGGCGTCATCACACGTATGCAACTGCACGCCGGAGTCGGTGATGCTCTCGTTCAGCATTGCGTTCACGAACGCACCAAAGCCGGCGCGCGCAGGACCAAATCCGTCGTTGGCAACATGAGACGCACCGATTTTTGCGACCCTTGGACAACGTTGTCGTCTGCTGCGCGTGGCTCACAGTCGCCATAGTTGCGCCCGGACATCACTCACGTTGGCACCAAAGAAGTCCACGCTATGAAAGCGTGTGTCGTGGCCGGACACTGGACGCGCCGCCTCAATTGCTGCAGGTTGGTTGCGCCAATTGGCAATGCCGCACGGTAAGTCGCACCAGGCTCTTCATCCGAATTTCATGAGGGAACTCTCATTGAATCATTGAGATGAAGTCGATCGAATTTCGACCGTATGGACGTGCGGCGAACCAATCCAGTCGGAATACTTCCAAGGTCCAATGTGTTGTCGGCCTGGACTCGGAGGCAGCGCCCTGCAAATGTCGAAGTGCTCGTCGCCCCGCCCATCTCCCGGAAAACTGTCGCCGCAGCGCTTCCGCTCTGCTAGTGGGGCGCCAGCAGTTCATGCCGTTGAAGCCATCTGCCAATCGCTAACGCCCTCTCAACTTCGAATCTCCAGACTCCCGCCGTCACCGCATCCGTCACGTCACGCCGAGGACCGGCGCAGTTACATCGCCCCATGATCGAACGACTCATTGACCTCGCCGTCAAACGCCGCATCGCTACCTTGGTCTTCACTCTGGCATTCGCGGTCTTTGGCGCGTTCACGCTGGCAAAGCTCAAAATTGAGGCATTTCCAGATGTAACGAACGTCCAAGTGATGGTAATCACCCTCTACCCGGGCCAAGCCGCGGAGGAAATCGAAAAGCAGGTCACGATCCCGCTTGAACGGGCCATGTTCGGGGTGCCGCGGGTTCTGGTTCAACGCTCGATCACCTCATTCGGACTATCCCAAGTTATCCTCACCTTCGAAGATGGCGTCGACATCTATTTTGCGCGACAGCAGGTTGCCGAACGACTAGCTTCAGCGGATCTCCCCGACGGAGTCACTCCGGAACTGGGCCCCAACGACACACCGGTTGGGCAGATCTACCAATACACGCTAGAGAGCGACCACCATAGCCCCAGCGAACTGCGTAGCTGGCAAGATTGGGTTCTCGAGAAGGAGATCAAGCGCATTCCCGGAGTCGCTGACGTGGTAAGCTTCGGTGGTTTTCAAAAAGAGTACCATGTCTTGGCCGATCCAGCGCGGCTGAAGGCGAGCAACTTGACCTTGAAGGACTTGATCGCGGCGGTCTCGGGCTCGAACGGGGCGACCTCCGGCGGGTACGTTCGTTACGGTGAGAGTGAGTTTGTTGTGCGAGGTCGCGGCTATCTGCGCGGCCCTGCGGATGTAGAAAATACTGTTATTTCGGTCCAAAACGGCACACCCATTCTCGTGCGCAATTTGGCCAAAGTGGTCGAAGGTTACACTCCGCGGCGCGGAGCAGTCGCGCGCGGCGAAGACATCGACTCCGTGGAAGGAACGATCCTACTGCGCCGCGGCGAGAATCCGCGAGACGTTCTGGCTGACGTTAGAAAGGCGGTCGACAGAATCAACAGTCAAGTGCTGCCAAAGGGGATGCGCATCGTTCCGTTCTACGATCGAACCAAACTAGTAAATATTACCCTGGATACCGTTAGCCACAACATGCTCGAAGGTGCGGCGCTCGTCGCCTTCGTCTTGTGGCTGTTTCTGCGCGCCATGAGCGGCTCGATTGCGGTGGCCATCACCATGCCGCTTGCCATGCTAGCCGCATTCGTGGGCCTGTACTACTCAGGCGTTCCCGCCAACCTGCTCTCCATGGGTGCCATGGATTTCGGCATCCTATTGGATGGCGCGGTCATATTGGTTGAAAACGCGTACTCGCGTTTGGCGCACACGCGTGCTTCTCCGCAAGAGGTGCCTGGCGTGATTGCCAGTGCGGCCAAACAGGTGGTCCGTCCAATCCTGTTCTCGATGTCGATCATCGTAGCCGCAATGCTACCAATATTCACGCTGGAACGTGTCGAAGGCCGGATCTTTCGCCCCATGGCGCTCACCTATGCGTTCGCGCTTGCGGGTGCATTGCTCTTCACGCTGACCGCTGTCCCTGCTTTGACAACGGTGCTGCTCAAGAATCGCAAAGTCAGCGAGACTGAACCCGCATTTCTGACGTTTCTACGGGAGCGATATCTGTGGGCCCTACGCTGGGCGCTACGTTACCCGCTGACGACTCGATTTGCCGGGCTCTTGGTGCTTGCCGCAGCCATCGCGCTCATTCCACGCCTCGGCACCGAATTCTTGCCCGAAATGAACGAAGGTGACATCCACATCACCGTGACGATGCCGAGCGAAGTGTCGCTCGAGCGCGGAGCAAAACTTCTAAATGACACGCGCCAGGCTCTACTTAAGTTTCCCGAAGTAGCCGGAGTGCTCAGCGAACAGGGGCATCCCGAAGACGGCACGGACGATGAAGCTCCCAATCAGTCAGAAACCTTCGTGTTGCTCAAACCGATCAAGGAATGGGGCACCGGCAGAAGCAAAGAGCAACTAGTTGAAGCGATGCGCGCGGAACTCGAGAAGCGGCCGGGTGTATCGTACAACTTTAGCCAGCCAATCAAAGACCGCGTCGAAGAATCCATTTCCGGTATCCGCGGCCAGATCGTAGTAAAAATCTACGGTGACGATCTGAATCTCATGCACGAGAAACTGGAACAGATTGACGGGATCCTGACCAACGTTCACGGCTCGCGAGACGTTGAAGTGTATCGAGCGGGCAAGGCACAGCACATCGTGGCCGACGTCAATCGTGACGCTACGTCTCGGGTTGGGCTCACGGTGGCAGACGTCGAGGGTGCGCTAGAAAGCGCCTATGGTGGAACGTTGGCAACCTCGCTGTGGGAGGGCGAACGCAAGGTAGGAGTGCGCGTAAAATTGCCGACACCCGTCGATGGTGACAAGACTGCCGTGGGGCGGCTGGAGATCCCCGCAGGAAACACGCGTGTCCTGCTTTCGTCACTTGCCACCGTACATGTAGATGCCGGTCGCACACAGATCAATCGCGAGCAGGGTGGACGTTTTCTGGCACTCAAGTGCAATATCCAGGGGCGCGACATGGGTTCCTTCGTGGAAGAAGCGCAGCATCGCGTGGAGAAGGAAGTGAAGCTTCCGGACGGGTACTATGTCACCTGGGGCGGAGAATTCGAGAACCAGCGCCGTGCGATGAAGCGCCTCATGGTCATCGTTCCAGTTTCCATTTTGGTGATATTCTCTCTGCTTTTCTTCACGTTTCGTTCAGTATTGCCGGCGGTTGTCGTGCTTCTCGACGTGCCGTTCGCTACAGTGGGCGGCGTATTTGCGCTGTACTTCACCCACACGGTACTGTCTGTCTCTGCGGCAGTTGGATTCATTACCCTATTCGGCGTGGCGGTCATGGACGGTGTGCTGCTCATTACGTACATCATCCAGGCCAAGGCCGAGCATGGCGCCGACTCCAAGGACGCCATTTTACAGGCCGTCTCGCAACGCTTACGTCCAGTTCTGATGACAGCACTTCTTGCCTCACTCGGGCTCATGCCTGCCGCCATGTCACACGCTATCGGTTCGGACACGCAACGGCCCTTCGCCATCGTCATCATCGGTGGTCTGGTGTCGTCCACGTTGCTGACGATGCTCCTATTGCCAACGCTGTATGACCTATTCGACAAGTGGTTTGGCACCGGCCGCCAACAACGCAAAGCACAGCGACAGGAGCAACCCGTATGACGAAAGCGCCTCTGGCCACTCTTTTCGTCTGTTGCGTTACATGCGGTGCCGTAGCCCAATCCGCGCCGCAATCGGCGTCTGCTTCAGCGTCCAGCGTCGATGCGCACCCCCAGACTCAATTGCTGAACGCGGCAGGCCAGCCTCCGACTAACCTGAGCGGGGGCGGAAGCCAACGGGAAACACCCAATGGCCCCGAAGAATCAGGCTTCACGATCGATCAAGCCGTGCAAGTCGCGCTGCAACGTAATCGTGACGTCGTTGCGGCGCGGCTCGATATCCAACTTGCCGAATACGATCGCGTAGCAGCGAGGCTCTACCCCAATCCGGTGATTAGCTACCAAACCGGGAATCTGGTGCTGGGGCGCGGCAATTCGGGCAACGATGCGCCTCGTCACCCTGGCATGTTTTCGCAAATGGTACAGACCATTGGGGTCAGCGAGCTGATCGACATCTGGAACAAGCGAGGATACCGTACCAAAGCCGCCGACGAGGGGATTCAGTACCATCGGCTGTTGCTCGAGGATGTTCTACGCGAGGTCACCCATGCCGTACGTTCCGCTTTCGCCGATGTGCTTCGCGAGCGCGCCCAACTCGATTTCACGCACGAGGTGGCGGCGCGCTACAGTGACACCGTGCGCCTCTCGCGCTCTCGATTCGAAGCCGGCGAAATCTCCGAGAGTGAGTTACGCAAGATCGAACTCGAGGGGCTGAAATATCAAAACGGTTTGGTCGACGCTCAACTCGAGTACGATTTGGCGCGGCAGCAGTTGGCTGCTTTGCTTGCGTTGAGCTCGGAAGCGGGCCTACCCGCAACGTTGACAAAGCCGCCCGTGGCTCCTCAAACGCGCACGGTAGCTGAGCTTACGCAGCAAGCTTTGCGTTCGCGGCCGGACTATCTGGCGGTGGCGCAAAGCCGCCGATTGGCTCAGGCTACAGTTAGCGCCGCGCATCGCGAAGTCTACCCCGACCTGACGCTGGGCGTGGCTTATACGCACAGCAGCTTTCTGGCATCAGGGGACAATCCCAACGCGTGGGGACTTGCCGCGTCCATGCCAGTCCCCGTCTTCGATCGCAACCAAGCCAACATCGGTCGTGCCAACGTCAATCTGCAGTCCACGGAAAACGACGGAATTCGCCTGGAGCTTTCGATCCGCCACGCGGTTGCGGAAGCGACACGCAAACTGCAACGCGCCGAGGCACTGCTTGGGATTTACACAACGGGCGGCATGCTCGACCGCGCTGAGACCTCACTTCGTGTTGCGGAAAGATCCTACAAGACGGGCGCGACTTCACTGCTGGGCCTGCTCGAGGCACAGCGAACCTACTTAGAAACGCGCGATGACTATCTGCGTGCAGTGAACGACGAGCAACAGTCCGCTATCGACCTCGAGTATGCCGTAGGAAAGAAGTTACAATGAAGACCTATTCTCAAACCCAAATGTGCCTTCTTTCGTTCATTTTGGCGTTTGGACTCAGCGCCTGCTCAAACCCTACACCGAGCGCCCAGGCAACAGAGCGACCGAAGGATGGCGTGATGCTCGCACCGGGCAATGACCACCTCAACTTCATCAAGGTTGAGTCGGTCGAACCCACGGATGCGGCTCCAGCAGTACGCCTCACCGGTAAGATTGGCTTCGACGAGAATCACACCCAGCGCGTCGCGTCACCCATTGATGGGCGCGCCACCAAGATTCTCGTTGAGCTTGGACAGAAGGTTCACCCAGGTCAGGCGTTGGTCGAATTGACCTCACCTCAAGTATCGTCATTGCAGGCAGAAGCACAAAAATCGCTGCAGGACATGGACATCGCGTCCAAGGGTCTGGAGCGAGCCCAAAAACTGAAGCTCGACGGAGCAATTTCGGAGAAGGAGGCAGCCCAAGCCGAGGCTGACTATCACAAGGCAAAGTCGGATACGGCTCGAGCACAAGCCCAACTCAAGTCGTTGGGTGTTTCTCCGAGCGATCCGACAGTCAGTGCAGCGCTCAGTGCTCAGATTGGCGGAACGATTGTTGAACGAAATACGCTTGTGGGGCAAGAGGTGAGAGCCGATTCCGCTCAACCGCTATTTACCATCAGCAACTTGGACGTCGTTTGGGTCTTAGTGGATGTGTACGAGCAGGACTTGGGCCTCGTGCAGCAGGGCGCCAACGTGAAGCTCCACGTCCCTGCTTATCCTGGAGAGACTTTTGACGGCAAGGTGGAGCACATTGGCGATGTTGTCGACCCAAACAGTCGCACCGTCAAACTCCGATGTACGGTACCCAACCCTGCTGCGAAACTGAAACCGGAAATGTTTGCCACCGTCGAACTCGCGGAAGCAGCTGGCAAAAAGGTCGTGATGCTGCCGTCTTCGGCCATTCTGACAGACAGCGAGTCCACGCAGGTCATCGTCGCAGGGGACGACCATGTCTATCGAAAGCGAGTGGTCACTGTTGGCCCAGAAAGAGATGGACGCGTACGGATCCTGGACGGCCTCAAGCAGGGAGAAAAGGTGGTCACCTTAGGCGCAATCTTCCTCAAGCGCGACATTGAGTCTGACTAGAAGGACTGATACGCAGTCGCCTCGCCGCAGTGAGCGGCTGGTGGCCGCAAACCATACTGCCGACGCGTAAGGGACCCAAGTTCGTTGGCCAGCGTCGCGTTTGCGGTCGAATGCACCCGACGCGTCGACAGCCCGTGGAGGCAAGGAATTCAGACGCAACGCCGTCGACTCGGGATCCGGCGATCCCTACCCATTGCCAGCCCGCGTCGGGGTCGAGTTTGCGCAATATCACTCGTGACGCTGCTGCTTAGAAAGCGGACCTTGCCGTTGCGTTCTCCAATCGCCCAGCGGGTTGGTTGTTCCTCAGAACCCTACTGAACTCAGCTCAGCAGGAGCGACGACTTCCCTGAAACCGGGGGGCTGGCTTTCGCATTTTGCCTCAGCCAAGGCAACTTGCAGGATACACGAATGGAGATTCCGGTCTGCAGTTGGCAGCGCCTATCGACACGCGCTCTCGTCCAAGCGAATTGAATCCTGTTTCTGCGCGATTGGAGTGATTGGCTCACACATTGCATTAGTGGGAGATGGCGCCGACTCAAGAGAGGCTCATGATGAATAAGTTCAAAGGCAATCGTCGGGTTATGTGGCTTATCGGTATTGCGGTCATGATCGTTGGCATCGTGACGGCACTAGTTGTGTTACCTGCTGTCTCGTCCACTCCGGGCGCCGATGGTCCAGACATTCACGTGCCAAAGATGCAGAATGTACCCCCGGCCGGAAATCCCAGGATGCGCCTCGACGTCGACGACAAGCGCTAGCGAGCCGGTTCCACTTCGCGCACCGTGCGCGGTCTCACTTGTCGATTTGTGCTTCAATAGCTTCGGCCCACACGTGGCGCATCGTGCTCTGCAGCAAAGCAAGTTCACTTAGACGGATGAAAACTGGAAAGATCCGAAAACCGTGCCTGCTCGCGCTGCACTGACGTCACGTACCCAGCTTGCCATCCGCCCGCTAACCGGCGGCCGATTGCTCGTTGTCTGCGGCCCTCCGTTAGGTGGCAAAGGGCCTCTTGCCGCAAGGCTCGAGGAGTTGTTGCCATATGCGGTGAAACTCGAAGCGTTGGACAACTTGGCAAGTCAAGGGCAGTCGTATTGGCGAAGAATAGTTCGTATCAAAGTCGCTGATGATGCGGAACGAGCAATCCTGCGCGACGCATTGGTAGTCTGCCAGACGTCGGGAGCCGTCACACCATCAATTGTGGTCTGTGCGCGGTTCAAGACACCGAAACTTCGCCTCACGGCGGCGAACTTTGCTTCTGACCGCAGAATGCGGTTCTTGCTTGTCGAGGCCAGATCGTCACCGATTCGAGCACTGCGCCGCAGCTCTCGGCTCATGTTGTCACCAAAGGAAACCGCTCTTCGCAGCGCACGCTTGGTCCCTGCGGCCACGTTCCGCACGCACCGCGAGAAACTAGGTCAGAAGTCAGGCCGAAATCGGACGGCGGCCTGACACGCGGAAGGGTCAATGTCGGGTAGGATGTACAAAAGGCCCAACTTCGTCCACGATCGCAATCCGAACCAGCCCGCAACGCGGGGTTCCACCGTCGGACTCGACACCAATCTCGAGCTTGTGAATCACACGGGATTGCCTGGGGAGGTAGAAGCATCGGTGGATTTGCTCGACGGCGGTGAGCAGGCATATCCGCGTATGCTCCTTGCAATCGAGCAGGCGCAAAGCTCAGTGCACCTGGAGGTCTACTCGTTCGCGCCTTCAGGCATTGGCGCGCGTTTCATCGAGGCGCTGAGACAGGCAGCTTTCCGAGGAGTGAGTGTACAGGTTCAGATTGACGGTTGGGGTTCCGCACGCGGTGGGCACGCTATCGCTGACGCCCTGCGAGATGCTGGGTGCAAAGTTCGGATCTACAGTCGCCTCCTGTCATTGTTTATTGGACACTTCGGTCGGAACCACCGCAAGATCCTCCTCGTCGATGATCGCGTGGCATTCGTCGGTGGGATCAACATCGGGGATGAGAATCTCAGCGCGGGCACGAGGCTGGGTTGGGCCGATCTGGCGCTCGAGATCCGCGGACCGCACAGTGGACGTCTGGGAGAGATGATCCGAGGCGATCCGTGGAGCCCGGTCGACAGTTCACTAAACATCTACCTTTGCCGCCTGGGAGGGGGATGGCGTCTGCGGCGCCGATACATGAAGGCGCTTGCCAACGCGCGAGAGCGTATCGATCTCGCCCACGGCTACTTCCTGCCCGACCCAGGGCTCGTTCGTGCAATTACTGCCGCGGCACGGCGCGGCGTCCAGGTTCGTCTGCTCCTCGCAGGTATAAGTGACGTTCCGTTCGCGCATGCAGCCACAAGGGGCCTCTATCGTCGCCTCCTAGCAGCTGGCGTGCTCATTCATGAGTGGAACGAGTCGGTGTTGCACGCCAAGGTTGTCACTGTCGACGGGCGTCGCCTGCTGGTGGGTAGCTTCAATTTGGATCCATTCTCGCTTACAAATATGGAGGTGTTAGTGGAGGTGGCCGATAAGCATGTTGTCAGTCAAGCAGAGGCCTGGATCCAGGACCATTTCGCACGCGCGCGATTTGTAACGTCCATTGACGCAGCCTCGAGTTGGCAGCGGTGGCTGTACGATCCGATTGGCCGCATTCTTGCGCGACTGGCAGACAAGGCCAGTCGCATGATCGCAAACCGGAGACGCCGCAAACAACGCTAATCAGTTTACCGCTAAACTGAACGGGCGGCATAGGTGAGATCCGCTTAATGCATTCTGCCGGTAGGGATTCCGGCATGTCGAGGCGCGCCACACCAATTCGGTTATCCGCCATCCCGGTCGGGCAAATCAAGGTCGTCACGACGGTCGATGCCGGTGGGGAATACGACATCGGCGACTGTCCCGCGACACTCTGCCGGCAACTCCGGCGTCAAGACCAGTTCCGCCGAGCGATAGCGGATCACCCGCGGATGGTCCGTTGAGAGCCGTATCACTGCTGCTGAGTAACACAACTAGGTCACATCAAAGAATTCTCGCCAATGTCCGCCTTTGCGCCCCGCTTCACCATCAGCAACCGCATCACCACCGATTTGACGGTGATTGAGCGTGCGCGCGGTTTCCTGGAGGCGGAGAACGGTTAATTCGCATTAGGTGCGCATTATGTAGACTATTTTCCCCTCACTGGACGATGACTGCACGCTGCCACTTTTGGACGGCCTGGCCACATGAACTGCGTCCCCCGAGCCTCCGCTACCGGTCGAGGCCAGACGGCCAGAACGCAGGCGCCCAGTGGCTCCGGCCCCGCCGGCCATCACGACGGCCCGGCAGTTCGAACGTACCGGGCGCTTTCTGTGACAGATCGGAACACCTTCGTGCACTGCGTCGCGTGCACCGCGTGGTTCGATCTGTCCTGCACTTTGAGCACCGAAAATAGCGGGACAGAATCTACGCATTTCTTACGCTCTGAAAGCAAAAAATGACACGAGTACCACGGCTGATCCTCGACGCCTTCAATACGCGATTGGTCCTAGTTTCTGCGGCTACGTGTTGCGCTGTCGGATGTAGCGGCGCAGACAGCCAGACATTACCTTCGGCGGTCGGTGGTGGCAGTGGATCCGGGGGTTCCAGCACGACAACGAGCGGTGGGACGCAGTCAGCTGGTGGCTCGGGAGGAACCTCTACCATTGCGTCCGGCGGGCGCTCATCCGGCGGACAAACTGTCATCACGGGAGGCGTCAGCTCGTCCGGATCCGGTGGCAACATTACGACAGGCGGAATCGCAACCGGAGGCATCTCGAACGTCGGCGGTGCCGCAGCAAAGGGTGGAGCCAGTGCCATCGGCGGTACCAATGGTGGCGGCGGCGCGGCAACGTCTGGCGGAACCCGCGCTACGGGTGGGGCGTCAGGCGGCACCACTACGATTCCTCCAACTGTGGACAAGGCGAGTACGGACTCGACCTGGAGCCAAGGGCTTACCGCAGGTCCGAATGGACCTATCCCGCTCATCGTAGTCGATCAATTTGGCTATCGCACTTCGGGCAAGAAGTTCGCAGTAATTCGCGATCCGCAGACTGGGTACGATAGCGCCGTCAACTTCACGCCGGGCACGCGTTACACCGTCGTAAACAAGGCAACGGGCTCTGCGGTCAAGGAGGGAGCACCTGTCGCATGGAACGGCGGCGCCACGGACGCGTCGTCGGGCGACAAAGTGTGGTGGTTCGACTTCTCGGATGTCACCGCACCGGGCACATACACCGTGGTCGACGTCGACAAGAATGTCCGCTCGGTGGAGTTCGAAATCGATGACAATGTCTACCGCAGCGTGCTCAAGCACGCGGTGCGCATGTTCTACTATCAGCGCGCTGGTTTCGCGAAGACAGCGGCAACCGCCGGCAGCGATTGGGCCGACGGAGCGAGCCATTTGGGCGCAGGGCAGGACTCGCAGGCGCACGCATGGACCGCCAAAACCGACGCGTCGCTGGTCAGAGATTTGCGCGGCGGTTGGTACGATGCCGGTGATTTCAACCGCTACACCGCGTGGGCATCTGGCGTTTCCGTCACGCTCCTGCACGCGTACCTCGAGAACACGTCAGCGTTCGGCGACGATTACGGTATCGCCGAATCCGGCAACGGCATCCCCGACTTGCTCGACGAGGTGAAGTATGCACTCGACTGGCTGGTCCGGATGCAGAATCCCGACGGTTCTCTCTTATGCATCCTCGGTTCGGGTGGGGCCAGCCCGCCTTCGGCGACGACCACCGCCAGCTACTATGGCCCTGCAACCACCAACGCCACCTTGGCTGGGGCGGCCGTGTTCGCGTTCGCGAGCAAGGTATATGGCGCCCGCCCCGAGGCGAGCCTGCAGACCTTTGCCGCGGATCTGAAGTCGCGTGCCGCCAAAGCGTGGACCTGGGCCGAAGCCAATCCGAGCGTTATCTATAACAACAACGACGAGAGCAAGCAGGCGGGCTCCAGCGGGCTTGGCGCAGGCAATCAAGAGACAGACGACAATGGCCGTTTGCAAACGAAGTTCCATGCGGCGGTGCACTTGTATGATTTGACCAGCGAGGCTACCTACAAGACCTTTGCCGAGGCGAACTGGAACAAGGTCCTTTCGTCGAGCGGACCGACGGAGTGGGAAATGGAGCGTGCAGACTCCGTCGTGTACCTGGCGCAACTGAGCGGTGTCACCCCGAGCGTATCCACAGCTATCCTGAACCAGGTGACCGCCAACGTGGCCAGCCAACTCACCGCCACGGTCGGGAGCAATAACGACCCCTACCGCGCGTACCTCAAGGACTACACTTGGAGCAGCAACCAGATCAAGATGGCGAAGGGCCGGGTGTTTCAATACCTCGCTAAGCTCGGTTCGGCCTCGAACGTGGCGAACGCCGTCGCGGCTGCTGAGGATTACGTGCATTACCTGCACGGCGTAAATCCACTGGGGCTCGTGTACCTCACCAACATGCAGCGAGCCGGGGCCGAGCATTCGGTGAAGACCGTCTTCCATACTTGGTTTGCGGACAAGTCGCCGAAGTGGGACGAGACCACCGCCACGACGCCCGGGCCAGCACCTGGGTTCCTGTCGGGCGGCCCCAATACTACTTTCGCGCCCGACAGCTGTTGTACGGCGCCCCAGGGCGATCCCGCGTACCAGTGTTACGGCGCAAGCGAGTTCGCTCTGTGCAGCCAGAATTGGAAACCTCCCGCGGACCAACCGCAGCAGAAATCGTACCTTGACTACAACAGTGGGTGGCCCGTCGGCTCCTGGCCGATCTCGGAGCCAAGCACCGGGTATCAGGCGAAGTACGTACTAGTGGTGTCGGCGTTCGCACGCTAGGGGGAGCGCGACGTCGAACCACGCGACGGGCCGCTCCTCACCACCAATGACTTAGCGTCCGTAGCCTGCAGCTGTTGTCGCCGCCGGTACCGTGGACGATGGCGCCCGACTGGGAATCGCCGGCCTTGATCGCCCACAGGTGCGGTTTGCCTCTTAGCATGGCCGTCACGAATGAGAATGTGATCGACTTCACTGCGCTACGCCGTGCAGTTACCAAAGCAGGTCGCCTCCATGGTGCCGTTGCCGTTGTTCAGGCTGTTCCGCTCCGCGTTGCCGTGGTCGAAACAGCACTCACTGCTGAATGCCTTTCCGTTCGCCACCATGTACATCGATTCCGGCTCATCGCCTGTTGCAGTACCGGTGGCGGTGTTGTTGCGATAACCGACACCCGCAACGCGGTGCGTTGATAACGGGACCGGATCCCGTAGGCGGCGTGGCCATTCAGCGTCACCTTGATGCCGAACGCATCTGCCTCTTTGGCGCGGGTTCCAATCCAACGGCTGTAGCTTCGACTCAGTGCGGCGGTTTCGGAGTCCCTTGATTTTGAGGCGGAGCTCTACGCTTGCGCGCCCTCGTCAGAAGCAAGCCCAATGTGCCGAGCAGAATGGTCAACTTCGATGTCGGCGGGTTACCTGGGACACTGCAGCTGCAGCCCCCTGCATCTGACGACGCATCACCATTTACCACGCCCGTGGCATTTCCGGCGTTGTTGGTTGCACTCGCGCCACCCAGACCGCCAGACGCGAATGTGAGGCCTCCTCCCCTGGCGCCTGCGCCGCCTACGCCAGATTGTCCGCCATTTGCCGCACTCCCTCCGGCGTTGAGCGATCCGCCTGCCGTAGCAGAGGCGCCAGCGGCTGTCACGCCACCGGTGCTCACTCGGCCCCCCGTAGCCGTGGAACCGCCCGACGCGGAACCTCCACCCACGGCCACGAGACCACCCGTACCAGCATTTCCGCCAGTTGCCTTGGAGCCGCCGGCACTCGAGGTGCCCCCCGTGGTTCTTGTGCCTCCAGTAGCCGAAGCACCACCCGTGCTGGAAGTCCCCCCACCTCCCCCGGAAACTGGTGTTAGGCTCAATCGATAGCCGTCGTTATTGTTGGCTCCCGAAACCGTGACTGAGATTTGGTCGTTGCTGACCGCAAGATTTGCCGTCGATAGTGAATCCGTTGCTGTAACCACAGTGGTTCGATTCACGAACGGCGAATGCTCGACGACTGCTCGCACGTTGGAGCCGAAGAACGATGCTGCTTGGATTCCCTTGACCACGACTTGGATCGTCCCGTCGTTCACTCCGCCAAACAGAACAGTGGCCTTAGCGCCAGACGCGTCAAGGTTTGCGAACCCGTCGAGCGCTGCGGGGGTATTCGGTGATGGCGGCGTGGTTGTGACCATGTTGCCGTCCATTTCGCCGTACCATTTGTAGAACCACCAACCACCGTTGGTGGCCGTATTGGAGGCCATCAAGCTACCGAGCCGCCCGGGATGCGATACGTCCCAGAACGTGAGACACGCCGAGTCGACTTTGAAGCGTTCGAACTTCGCGATTAGCGGGGCCGAAGCACCCGGTTGACCCTCGTCATCAATGTGGTCTGGGCCGCTGTATTCGTTGATGCTGATGGGCAGTGGCCCGATCCCGAGTTGCGTCTCCAATGCTCGGTAGGTAGCGTAATTGCTGGTGAAGTTACCTCCGCTCAACTCATGCCAGGCAACGATATCGGGCACGCAGTTGTTGACCTTGGCGTAGGTCAGGAAGGTGTTGAGGTAGCTGCTGCTGAAGTAGGAGATGGAGGGGCCAATGATCTTCGCTGTCGGATCGAGCGCGCGGATCTTGACGTACGTCTGCTTCCAGAACTCAGTGAATGCCATCGAGTTGGTCCAAGTCCCGTCCGGTTCGTTCCAAATCTCGTAGCCATAGTAGTTGGTCACCCCTGATGCCTGCTTGCTCGTGTACGTCTGCGTAACTTTGTCGAGCCAATCCGTCATGTTCGTGAAGGTATACGGCCAACCCGGCAGCCAATCTGCAAGGCGGAGAGTCACTGTCCCCCCAGTCGGGGCAATGCGAGTTGCGACAGCGATTGCTCCCCCTACGGGTTGTTGCTTGCCTGATCCAGCAACGGCAGGATTGGTGAACATTCTTGGGCGCAGCGGAGCGATGAGCCCGTTGACGTCTGCCGGCAGCGTTTCGGTAACTCCGTAGAGCGAGCCACTCGCCACGTGCTTCGCAGGGCCAATCGTCGCGGATAGATCGACGGTCAGAGTCGTCACCGCCGAGGCGTTGCTCGCGCAGAGAGTAAGGCCCGCGGAACTCAGCGCAGCGGACCGAACTGCGCGCCTTAGCCGCGGAGCAATAGTGGAACCGGAGACTTGGTGAACCGGTGACATGATGTAATCCTCTCTGTCGCCTCGCGGCTTCGGGTTGGGGGCCTTCGGTGACATGCGTGTTCTCCGGATTGCCAGTGTGGGCGGGTGCAAAAAGCACGGGCATTCCGACCGATCCATCGACCTGAACAACTTCCAACGCAAGCCGCGAGGCGGGTCTTTTGCGGAAAATTCCGCATATACCCGCGTCCGAATTCATCGGACGCCTGCTCGTATCGTCCCAGCTAGGTGAGAATGGACAACGTCCCAATTCCGAACAAGAGTGTCCCTATTCCGACTTCATCACTCCAGACGAAAACCTCGTGTGAACTCGTGGTGCGTCGAGCCCTCGTTCGCGCCGAGCCTCATTGCACGCTCAAGAGCGCAGTTGATTCGCCGAGCTTCTTGCCTAGCGCATCCACGCCCGAGAGCCGGTACGTTCCGGCATTGGTGGGAACTTCGAACGGCTTCAACTGGAAATAGACGATGAACCTCGACGAAATCGGCATAAAAAATGGGCGGCGCCCCAACGCGCCGCGTACTCGTCCATTCTCGAGGCGTTCGCATGATCGCTGCCCTCCCCTGGGCGACTTGCGCAGTTGGCAATGCCTGGTTGCAGCGTATTGCAAGGTAGTCCGCAAGGAGTCGAGGTTGCGGTGATCCGCAACCGAAATTCCTAGAGCGAATCGGTCTCGTCTTCAGCCATTGGTCGACTGAATTGGATCGATGTCACTCGTCTCATCGCTCGGGTCGACTTCCCTACGATGCAAAGCGAGAGCGCTCTCGTTGTTCCTCGATGGTCCCACTCCGGCCGCCCCACCAACCGGGTTACTCGGCATCGTGACGCCATTGCCGTCACGTCGAGAACGAGGGGCTCTGGCTACGGACGCACCGGATCGTCCAGTTTTCAGGCGATAGCGATGCAAAGACGCAAGCTCCGTCGTGCTCACCCATGCATGCTGGTCTAGAAGCACCTTCGGCAATTGTTCCGTCGAAATGCAACGTAGCGACGCCTTGCTTGGTGCTGAATGCAGTCGTTTCCGCCTCCCGACATGGACGATCTTGCTCTCGAGTCATGGCGCACCTTGGTGGTAGTTGGGTCTGCACCGCAAGAATCGGCAGTTGATTCCATGACAGGCTCGGATTTCGAGTGAGTGTCACCATGGACTTTGCAACGCGCCCATCTCACTTCCCGCTGAGAAGTTCACTTGGACAGCAATGCTCCATGCAGAGTGTGTTGTCGATGGGGCAGGTGGCACTGTACTGCCGGGACGCTTTTTGCAAACTGGGTCGTATTCTGACTTCCTCCTTTGACAAATAGCGCGCGCCTGCGAAAATTGTTTGGCGCTCTCACTAGCTGAAGTCACCACTCACCGGCCCGTTGCGGTCGGGCGAGGTTTGCGCTGCTCGGAAATCCGATCCTGTTAGAGAGGAAGTCACCATGGCACGTAATGCGTTCCGCCACCTAGAATCCACCGTGAGAACTGGCAACGTCTTGGTTGCGTTGGTCAGCCTCGGTCTGCTCCTTGCGTGCGGCAGCAGCGACACAGGAGGGCAGAGTACGAGTGGCAGCAATTTAGGTGGATCGCAATCGTCGGGCGGGAACAGCGCTACCGGCGGTTCCTCGGCGTCGACCAATTCCTCAACTGGAGGGAAGAGCAGCACTGCCGACGCCACGGGTGGAGCCGCGAGCGGAGGAGTTCGCCAGACCGGTGGCACTCAAGCAACGGGCGGAGCCAGTCCAAAAGGTGGCAACGCGGCAACCGGCGGCGCAAAGGCCGACGTGGGCGGGAGCGCCGCGACCGGTGGTGCGAAGGCCGTCACGGGTGGTGGCTCCGCAATTGCGGGTGCATCCGCAACTGGCGGCGCTGCAAACGTGGGTGGCAAAGCGTCGGGAGGCGCGGCAACGACCGGTGGCACCAAGGCAACCGGTGGTACGAGCGCCGGTGGCGCATCGTCGGTTGCGGGGAGTAACTCCGCTGGTAACTCCGGGGACGCCAAACCAAGCAGCGGCTGCAGCAAGACGCCCACGCTCAAGAACAGTTCATCGACGACGACCTTTACGCCGAACACAGTCTCGGTTGCAGGTACGAGCCGGCAGTATGTCATTCGGTGGCCCTCGAACTACGACAACACCCACGCGTACCGGCTCCACCTCACCTTGCATGGCTATGGTGGCACATACGCGGAAACCGCGGGAAGTTACTTTGGGCTTTGGAGTCTTTCGAACAACACCACGATTTTCATCGCGCTATCTGCGATAAGTGTCGACTGGCGAAACGGAGACAACCTGGGCTACGTTGACGAAGTACTGAAGGCGGTGGAGGCGGACTTGTGCATCGACACCTCGCGAATCACTCTCGAGGGGTTCAGCCAAGGCGCGGCCATGGCGTGGACGCTTGCATGCTCGCGACCGGGTGTGTTCCGGGCTGCGGTGGGTCACTCCGGCGGGGGTGTGACCAATCCGACGACTTGCCAACCCATTGCGTATTTCGGTTCGGGAGGGCTCCAGGAAAGCGTCACACAAACCACCCAAACGGATCAGTTCGCCAAGTGGAACGGGTGCACAATAGAGACGTTTGCCAAGGCACCGACAGGCGGACACGCGTGCTACAGCTACAAGGGTTGTCCGGCAGCCGACCCGGTCCGCTGGTGCAACTACGACGGACCCCATACTCCTTCACCGAACGATTCTGGGAGTTCCTCGTCGTGGATGCCATCGGAAGTGTGGCCTTTCATTACGCAGTTCTAAGGGGCAAAATCCGTAGCGCGCTCCCTCGCCTCACTTCGGCTTCAACGCCATGACAACCAACTGGCAGTGTTTTGCGGTGTATACCGCCCGGCGCAACTCGTCATTTTTTACTGCAAGGCTGTTGATGCCTTGAACAAATCCACCCAGGACTATTCCTCTTTCTCTATAACCGATAGTGCGTTTGCGGACCGAAGTCGTTCTTCACGGTTGAGGTGGTGGGGCATCGCTACGGGCGCACACTTTGGGCAAGCAGCAGCAATATCTGGGCCACCATGCCCATGGGCTTTCACGCAGCGTTCTGGGGAGTCGCTTGAGTGCAGCAACGACCAAACTGCGTCTTGACCGGACACGCCTACTCGGAGGGGCGCAAGTCGACTTGATAGTCGGAGCACAGCCTTGAATGGCTCGAGTCCGCGCGAAGTGGACTGGTAGCGTCTCGTGTTCATTTTGCACAGTGCCAGAGGCAATTCGCCAAACCAGGAATTGACCCAGGATTTGGTTGTCGCGTTTGATTCATCGGCGTACTGGCTCGTGGGCGCGGACACCAGACCTCAGTCCGCGATGAACCTGTTGGGTCGTGCTCTCTCGCTTCAATCAGCCTACGCTTGACGGGAGCACGCGAGCCACCCCTATAGCCAGGTGAAAAGTGTCCACGCGAGAACCGAAACGAACTAAGAATTTTGATCGCCGCCTGTGGCGTCGGTTTTGGAGTATCGCAAAACCCTATTGGTTTCAGGATGAAAAGTGGACGGCCCGCTGCCTGCTTGCGCTTCTGATACTGCTCCTTTTGGGGCGAACTGAATTTGTCGTACTCTTCAACCAGTTATCCGGGGAGTTCACGTCCGCTCTTGCCGCCAAGGACGGGGTTCGTTTCTGGCACACAATGCGTGTGTTTGGCATCGTGCTTCTCGTTGCCGTGCCGATTTATGCGTTCTACTACTACTTGCGAGACAGAATCAGCATTTCTTGGCGGCGTTGGCTCACTTACCACTTCTTGAGCAAATACTTCAAGGATCGCACATTTTACCAGCTGACTTTCAATCGGACCATAGACAACCCTGATCAGCGCATGTCTGATGACATCAATACGTTCACCCAAAAGTCGATGCTCTTTCTTTTGGATATGGTGAGCGCGGTGCTGCAGCTGATCGCGTTCAGCGGCATTCTCTGGTCAATATCGCGGACGCTGGTGCTGTTTCTGGTCGTCTACGCTATCCTGGGCACGGTGGTCACCTTCGGGGTCTTTGGAAAGCCTCTGATCGGACTCAACTTTCAACAATTGCGGCGAGAAGCCGATTTCCGCTTCAGTCTGATTCGTATCCGAGAAAATGCCGAGGCTATTGCGTTTTACCAGGGGGAAGTTCAAGAAGCGACCCAAGTGAAGCAGCGTTTTTCCGAGGTCTTCGGCAACTACAAGAAACTCATCAAGCGCACATTGGGGCTGAGTTTCTTTCAGTACGGATATAGCTTCGCGACGCTGATTGTTCCGTGCATCATCATTGCCCCCCGGGTGCTTTCGGGTGAGCTCGAAGTTGGGCGGGTCGTTCAAGCAGCCGGCGCATTTACGGCGATGCTAACTGCGCTCACGGTTTTCGTAGAAAACTTCGAAGTACTTAGCGCATTCGCGGCAGGCATTGAACGGTTACACGCGTTCTCAGAGTCTTTGGCCGTTCGCTCGCCAGCAGATACAAAGCTCGGTGATACGCTGGATCGCCTAGAGCAACCCCGCTTGGAGCTCGACCGTGTCACTTTGCAGACGCCGAACTATCAGAGAACCTTGATCACCGATGTCTCACTTGCGGTCGACCAAGGCCAAGGGCTCCTCATTTCCGGCCCGAGCGGCGGTGGGAAGAGCTCGTTGTTGCGGGCTATTGCTGGACTCTGGAACTCTGGCTCCGGAACCATCATGCGACCAAATCTCGAGCAGATGCTATTTCTCCCGCAACATCCCTATATGATCCTCGGAACTCTCCGGAGCCAACTTCTTTATCCAGTCATCGACCGCGAGGTCTCAGACGAGGAGTTCAGTCAAGTGCTGCAGCAAGTGAACCTCCCAGATATCGTAGAGCGGTGTGGTGGGTTCGATGCAGAGATAGACTTTGTTAAAATGCTATCTGTTGGTGAACAGCAGCGGCTTGCCGTGGCTCGCGCTCTGTTGACCAAGCCGAGCTACGTAGTGCTCGATGAAGCCACAAGCGCTCTAGATGTCGAAAACGAACAGAGGCTATATCTTCAATTGAAAGCGACTTCCAGCACCCTCATCAGCGTCGCCCATCGCTCCACCCTACTCAGACATCATGAACAGGTGCTAGAAATCATGGGTGATGGAACTTGGAATCTGAGTCAAGCCAAGGATTACAAAATTGACGGATAGAAAGGCAAGTGGCCCGCGCAAAGTCTCTTCACTGCGCCGCATTGCCGCTGCACTGGGTCCGGGCGTCATCACGGGCGCCGCCGACGACGATCCTTCAGGGATCGCAACGTATTCCATCACCGGGGCACAATTCGGTACGACCTTTCTCTGGACAGCACCAGTGCTCTGGCCATTGATGGCGTCAACACAAATGATGCGTGCCGTCGATGATCTGGGTGCTGGTATTCGGGATTGGGATCACCATCGCGACGGTCCGGCTGCGATATGCGGTGATCGCCAATACGCTCAAGTGGTTGGCGTTGATCCTCGTAGTCTGCGCGGTTGCAGCCATCGATGTCCGACCTGACTGGCACGCTGTGTTGCGAGCGACCGTCAAGCCGAACTTGCCACACAGGCGCGACGCGTGGGCGACGCTGGTCGCAATTCTTGGAACGACAATCAGTCCGTACCTGTGCCTTGGATTTCATTGGGATTACGACGGTGGCTATGTTCGCGGCAGCAGTCGCGATGTTCGTGGTTTAGCTCAGCTTCCGCAGTTCGAGGGATTGGGTGTCCATGACTTCGCGAGTCTCGATCGGGTTGGCGGGATGGGGAAAGAATCCCACTCAGATGCCCCGCTCGATATCGCGAAAGTTTTCCTCGATCGTGAGCCTTCGGGCGTACAGCGCCACAACTTCGCGTATATGTTGGCAAAGTATTTCGAGCAACTTGGTCTTGTCGAACGACCCGAAGACGTCTTCGATGTCGAACGCCCAATTGACACGAGCAACATCGACAACTAGGGAACGGAACCGGACCATGCGATCACGAGCTAGGTTGGGCAACAGACACTGGCGCAAGAGGTCCAGATACAGCCGGCGCAGCATGGTTGAGAATGCGTTCTACCGCTTCAAGGACGGAGGGTAGAATCAAGCGTCGGCAGCAAATTCCTGAACAGGATGGCAGCAATGGGAATGCCCGAGAGCCACAGGGTGGACTGAACCTGAAACCAGACCTGGGATCCGAATCGCCAGAAACCGAGTCGTGTAGCAAGGCAGCGGAGAATCACTTCGCCTCTTGGGTTTGCTGCCAGAATGCACCAAGCCCGAGAACTTCGACGCCTGGACTCGCGTACCGCAGTGGATCACCTGTACCAAGTTCGCCATGCTCACCTTCACCCCAGCAAACGACCTCACCCGTTGCTCGACGAGCGCAGGCGTGGCTCCAGCCGACGGTAAGCTCGACGGCATCAGTCAAGCCTTCCACCTCGATGGGCGCGCCAAATGCCGTCTCACCCTCGCTGCGCTTCGCAAGCACGTGCGAGCAGTGGACCCTGCCCGTGGATTGTCGGGCGCACACGAGTTCTCCCGAACCTTTGAGTTCTACGGCATCCTGAAACAACGTCTGAAATGGGCTGTCGCTTGAGTCCTCGCCCTTGCAGACAACGTCCGCGTTTGCGAGACGCGCACATAGGCCATATGCCAGTAGCGCGAGCTCCTTGGGAGCGTGGATGCCTCTGACGGTACGGGCTCTAAAAAGGTCGGAGGTGGAGCCCGAATCGAGGAGCTTCTGGGCGTTGAACGTCGTGCCCCAGCACGCCACTCGCCCGTCGCTGCGCACCGCGCACCCTCCACCTCCGCTCAGAGCGAGAGCGTTGGTGTGATTGAGTTGCGCAACGCTGCTAGGTCGTAGGTAGGGTTCCCGCTTGGGAAGCCCCAGCTCTCCGTTCGTATTATCTCCCCAGCAAAGCACCTGTCCCGTGGCTAAGAGGGCACAGCTCCCAACAGCCCCGGTGCCAAGGGCCACGGTGTCACCTGGAAGGGGCATCGCGACGGGTTGCACGAAGTGGTGTTCCTCAGAATTCCCGACTATTTGACCATGCTCGTTGGAGCCCCAACAGACTATTTTGCCACCCTGCCGTCGCGCACAGGTGTGGCTTCCCTCGTACAAGAGTTCCGCGTCGTCGAGGCCGCTGACCCGAACCGGACTGACGCGATTCTCGAATTCTCCGCTACCTAGTTCTCCTCGATTCCCGCTACCCCAACACACCACCGAACCACTTCGCCTTCGACCGCAGGTGTAACCTTCTCCGGAAGCGAGTTGAACGATGTCGTTGAGTCCGCGTACGGAAAGGGGTCTTCTGCTATCGGCACCGCCACGCCCACCGTTGCCCATCTGACCCGACCAATTGCTGCCCCAGCACCGGATGCTAAGGTCCGCTGTTGCCGCACAGGCGTAGCCGGAGCCGAGTGCAAGCCCCAGCAAGTTCTCACCGATCAACTTCGGCTCTATTCCATACCCTTCGCCCGAGCACCACGTCTTGCCGTCGACTGTTTCGCCGCAAATGGTGGCGTCGCCAAGAATCACTTTTACGACTTTCGGCATCCGGATTAGCGCAAATCCGTCGCGGTCCGCTTGGGTACGGTCGCCGGATTGTCCAGAGTCCTTTTCGCCCCAGCAAATCAGTTGCCCCGACGCTGTCACAGCACAAGCGCGATGGCGAACAACTGCGAGTTCCACAAAGTTTTCAAGCCCCTCCATTCGGACGGGCTGTTGCGCGTACAAACGGTCAAAGTTGTTGCCCCAGCACCACGCTGTCCCGTCCTTCCCACGGGCACAGACATGCGCCTCTCCCACGCCGATCTGCGCTACAGGCGGGAGCCCCTCGATAAGACCAAACTTTACATCACCCCAACAGTAAACCTTGGCGCTGCCGGTAAGAGCACACGAACGTCTACTTCCCATACTGAACTGCACGATGTCCGTGAGCCGGGGGTCTTGTGTTGGCTTCAATTGGTCGACTTCGTTTTCGTCCGTGCCCCAACAAGAAAGGTGACCGGGTTTCTGACGTGCACAGGTTCGGCGCGAGGACAAGCGAACTTCCACAACATCCGCAATCCCCGCAACTTGGACGGCCGTGAAGCGATCCACAGTGGTACCGTCGCCGAGTTGACCGTGATCGTTGTTGCCCCAACACCAGACTTTCCCATCACTCCTGACCGCACAGACGTGAGTGGCTCCGGCTTCGAGCTGCGTCAGCTCGCGCGGAGCCTTCACGGTTGGTGGTCTCAGTTTGGTAGGCGTGGACTTAAGCTCGAGAACGTTAGGTACGGCAGGCGGCCGCTGGCATGCCGTCACGGCAAAACTGACGATGGCAAACTGACGCAAGTGATGGCGCATGGCTTGGGCAATGGCGGTCATCGCTAGGTGGCGGCGTTCCTGCCGAAGGGTGCCTCTCTAGCTCCCGTGCTGCAACTGCACACGCCGAATTTTTGGCTCAGGAGGCTGTACCCTTCACGCAGCGACGTCTTCCCGAAGTACATCCTATCTGGCGCCTGACCGGTCGTGGCCACCCCTGCCGCCAATGAACTCAACGCCACTCACGCCCGAACTCGTGAGATCGGTCGATGCCGTTGTAATACCGACCGATCACACAGCGGTTGACTACGCAATGGTTGCCGAGAACGCGAGTCTCATCGTGGATCCGCACGGGGTATACAGAGAGCCCCGGCCAAACGTGGTCAAGGCTTGACGGCAAGTGAGCAGTTCCCGCTCGCCGTAGCGTTCTATCGAGCAAAACTGGGCCACCAGACTCAAGTTTTACTGCGTCGCTGGCGCGAGCACGCCGTTGATGTCGTCGTATAGCTTCGTCGTATCGAGGCCGTCGAGAACGATAACGTGATGGAGTGATGACACGAGGTTGGCGTCTTGCTTCCACTTCCAGATCAACTTGCCGGTGTCGTCGTATTCGAGGAGCTGGATCCCCTTGCCACCGTTGCCCGCACCGTGACCTTGCCAGTTGGTGATCACGAAGTGGCCATTCGGCAGGACCTGAAACCCAGCGTAGAAGTTTGGTGCAATCGTGGCGGCGTCAGGCTGCTGAGTCCCTCCGATTGTAGTCAAGATCTTCTTGGTGGCGGGATCGACCAGTAGCAATGTCGCTCCGTAGCCTTGGGACACAGCCAGATTGCCGTCCGCAAGCTTGATGCCTTGATAGACGTAGAGGTTGCTCCCCGGGAACGTCATCTCCCACACGGTTTCCTGGTTCCAATTGACTTCGGCCAATTTGTTGCCAGCGCCGACAAGAAAGGTGCCTTGGGGCGTTCGCCTGAACAGACGGAAATTGGTGAGCGCCGGGAACGAAACCTTGTGCCCCGCCACTGCAACGTCTTTGCTGTCGAGCTCCTGCAGCGTCGTGCCGTTCGCTTCCATGCCCAAAATGGTGTTTCCGTTCGGCAACCGGCGCAGGCTTTGGACGCTTACGAATCCCTTGACCTCTTTTTTAACCGTGCCGGCCGCAAGCTCGAGCTCCAAGTAGCCCGTGGAAGAGGAAACGCCCAAAAGGTTGTTGCCGATGAGTTGAATGTCGCGGAGACCACTAATGGCTCTTTGCCATCCCCCGGCGGCATTGCCCAGATCCACATAGGCGACACGCTGATTGCCCTCGTCACACAAGATCAGGCGCTGCGGGTTGCCGCTGCTGCCAGCGGCTGCGGTGGATGTCGCGCCAGCGCTGGGCGCACCAGCGAGCCCTGAGCCGCCGCCAGTCCCGCGGCCATTGCCACCCGTAGCGCCGACACCGCCGGACGGCGGCGCACCACCGGACGGCGGCGCACCGCCTTGGGTGTTCGAGGTGCCCCCCACGGCTTTGCCTCCGAGACTATTGCCGCCGCCAGAAGGACTGCTACCGCCAAGGGATCCCCCCTGGGAAGCAGTCGAGCTGAGCGTCGAACCACCAGTGCTACTGCTACCGCCGACAGTGTGGACCGTTCCGCCCGAGGCTGCAGCGCTGCTCTGAGTCGTCGAAGTGCCCCCCGTGTTTCCGCCATTGCTATGGGAGCCTACGGATTGGGCGCCGCCGGATTGCGCGCCGCCGTCCATCGAGAGGTTCGTGGTTTCCGTTGGATTTTTGGCACATCCCGTCAACGCCAGGAGCGTGGCGGATCCTACCAAGCTCCAAAAGCTGCGCGCTTGCGCTCTCGGGCGCTGTCGACCGCCGTCGTCCGTTGCACATCCATAGCTTCGAACGCAGCTTCCAACATCCATTCCACTCTTCATCTGTCATTCTCCTCGGCAGCGTGGATGACACCTTGACCAGACGGCAGTATCTTCCGCTACGCCTTTTGTCGACGGGTTTTCTGATGACGTCTTGCAATCCAACGGTGCGAGGGTCCCGGCGCAGCGTTCACGCGCACGCCTGCTCGCGCAGCTCTCGAGTCGTGGTCCTCGACAACAATGGCGCACTTTGGTGTCTACGCAAACGTCAAGCTCTGCGGCATCTAACTCCTTGGATGCTTCGAGGGAACTTCATCGGCAGGCAACTGGCGCAACTCCACCGACTCGTTCAGCCGCAAAGCTAGCCGGTCGGTCAAATCTTCAGCGCGGGTCAACCGGTTCACGGCCAAACGCGAGCTTGACCCCAAATGTCCATCCGATGGCTGTCGCGCAAAGGTCGAAACCGGCACAATTTGCCGGTTGGGAGTCGCACCGGATTGACCGGGTCGCTCGAATCGGCACAGACCTCGGCATGCGCGGCTGCATCGGCCAGAGACGATCAGGCCAGAACGTGACCGATTGCCTCATCACTCGATGCCCATTGCCCGAACCGCGGCGCCACACAACGCACCCACGTAGTTGTTTGTGAGCCCGGACTCCGTCGTGAAAACTGGGGCAATTGACTCCAGATTGCCAATTTCTTCCACAAATGCGTGGGTTGGTTCGATTCTGTGACGGAAGTCGGCGGGCTTGTCACTGCTCGACGGAGTAACTGTGAGATAGCTACTTCGCGACGATCATCGATTGTGCGCCAATTAGAGATTCGCTCAATTCCTTCAACGGAGAATGGGAAATGCGAGCATTGGGTCGTCGACGTCATTGCGTGGGGAGCGGTTTGCCCGGGGATCCGCAATAGCCGCAGGATTTGTAGGCTATTGATGGCGTGTTGCCGACTAGGCAACGCAGCAGTGATTGACGTGTCTCGAGCCCACCGACGCGCAAGTGAAATTCGTTGTTCGGCGATGCACGATCGATTGCAGACCAGTTCGAACATCCCAAGTTCGAACTGGTCTGTCCTGACGTTGACAACTGCCGTGACTTCGTCAAACATAGTAGTGGCTCCGGCGCCGCAGAGTCATGGTCGTGATTCGTAGCGGTGGCGCGACTGGTGATTTCACTCAGCCGCGCGGTGCACCGAAGCAGGACCCCAAGACTATGGAGACGAGTATGGATCCGCAAAAGTTCCCCAGGAATGTCGCATCGCGATTGGCGATTCTGATTGCCTCGGCGTTGGTGGTAACGGCGTGCAACTCGGACTCTGGTGATCCCGCCGCAGCGTCTCCAGATGGCACCAACGGTTCTGTCGGTGGGAGCGGCGGACAATCGAGCGGTGCCGGTGGCAATGTCGGGCCGGGTCAAGGTGGCAACGTCGGGCCGGGTCAAGGTGGCAATGTCGGGCCTGGTCAAGGCGGCAACGTCGGGCCTGGTCAAGGTGGCAATGTCGGGCCGGGTCAAGGTGGCAATGTCGGGCCGGGCCAAGGTGGCAACGTTGGGCCGGGCCAAGGTGGCAACGTCGGGCCGGGTCAAGGTGGCGGCTCAGGTTCCGGACAGGGTGGCGCGGGCGGCACCTCGTCGGGCACGTCGAACTACCGCTCTCCTTACGCGGTCGGCTACTCCAGCGATTCCACGCTGCTCGCGGTGAGCGATACGACCGCTGGCGAGCTAGTCATACTCGATGCCAAGGCCGGCACGAAGCTGCGCACCGTCAAGCTTCAGGGCGAGCCCAAAGGGCTGGCCTGGTCGGGTGCCGCCAAGGTGATGGTAGCTGAGTATGGCGCCGGGACCGTCGCCGAGGTGGATACCACCGCAGGGACTGTCCTTCGGCGGCTGGACGTTGGAGCCAAGGCAACGGATGTCGCGCTGACTGCGGATGGTTCGAAGGTAGTGGTTCCCGACTTTGCCTTGAATCAGGTGCTCATACTCGATAGCGCGACCGGCAAGACGCAGAACACCGTGGCGGTGGCCCCGTATCCATTCGCCGTTGCTGTTTCGCCCGTCGGGACCACAGCGGTGGTAACCCACCTGCTGGCATCGGACGATGCGACGAAGACTGACGCCGCGGCATCGGTCAGCCTCGTGGACACCTCAACCGGCAAAGTCAGTGCGTCGGTCAAGCTCCCCTTTGGCTCGTCCGCTGTCCGCGGAGTGCATTGCTCAGCCGACGGCAAATGGGCCTACGTCGTGCACACACTCGGGCGCATGAATGTCCCAACGACCCAACTGACTCGCGGCTGGGTCTACACGAATGCACTTTCGATCATCGATCTGACGGGCAAGACACTTTACGCGACGACACTGCTCGACCGCATCAGTGAGGGTGCAGCCAATCCCTGGGGCGTCGATGTCAGCGCCGACGGCAAAACCCTCTGGGTGTCGGCATCCGGATCGCATCAGGTGCTCCGTGTCGATCTCACCATGCTGCACAAACTGCTCGCCGGCCCAATTCCGACCGAGCTGGTGAAGACCGCCGGAAAGGTGCCGACCGCCACCAATCGTTACAAGGACGGCTACAATAAGCCGCTTTCGGATGTATGGTTCGACATTGCCAAGGATGCGAAGAATCGCTCCCTGCTGCTCGACGATCTCGGGGCCTTGTACGGGGCTGGCGTGCTGCAGGTAATCCGACTCGCACCTGCCCAAGGGCCGCGCGGGATCGCCGCCTCACCCGATGGTAAGCAGCTAGCAACCGCCATCTACTTCGCCGGCCAGATCGGCCTCGTGAATGCGACTTCCAATCAGGTCGACAAGTACGTCGACGTGGGTACTCAGCCGGCCGAAGACTGGTACCGCCAAGGAGAGCGCCTCTTCCAGGACGCCTCTCACACCCTGCAAGGCTGGTTGTCTTGCGCCAGTTGCCACCCAGACGGCCGATCCGACGGACTCAACTGGGACATGTTGAATGACGGCGCGGGCAATCCGAAGAACACGCACACGATGCTCTACTCCCCGAATACGCCGCCTGTGATGTCCCACGGGCAACGCGCGACCGCTGGGGTGGCCATCAGCGCGGGGTTCAAGAATATCGCGTTCGTACAGCCGAATCATGCCTGGGAGGTCGCCGTGGGCTATTGGCTGAACGCGCTTACTGCGGAGCCCTACGGCAAGGCCGGGGCTCAGAAATCGGCGGCAGCGCAGCGTGGCGCCGCGGTATTCAAGAAGGCAGAGTGCGATAAGTGCCACTCCGGCAGGTACTACACCGACTTGAAGCCTTACGACGTCGGGACCAAGGGCGTTAGAGATCTTGCCGGCGACAGCGCCGAATTCTACACGACCACGCTCGCGGATCTCTGGCGGACTGCTCCCTACCTACACGATGGTTCAGCGGCAACGCTGAAAGACGTGCTGACCACCAGAAATGTTGGCGACAAGCACGGTACGACCTCCACGCTCACCACGGCGGAAATCGATGATCTGGTCCAGTACCAACTCGAGCTGGATCCGCCCGTGCCAGAGAAGGTGGACGTGTACCCACCCGGCGATCCTGCTTCAACCCCAAAGGATGCATTCCAGGGCGTCACTCCGACCGCCAGCAAAGGTGGTCTGGATCTCACGGATCCTAAGCTCGCCAACCTGGACAAGATCCTGTTCATCAAGCGAGACTACCTGCCGACCAACGACAACGCCAAGGGCGGCCACATTTGCGACCAGTTCCACGGCTTCAATCAAGTCAAAGGCGGTGGGCTCTTCGTCATCGAGAGCGTCCTGTCCGGTGGCGCCAAGGAAAGAAACGTGTTGGCCAACTCGACCTGCGCCAACGGCCCGCACCAGGGCAAGAAACTGGAAGGCGGGGCCTTCCTGTCCCCGGACCTCCACTATGACGGTAAGCAGATCCTATTTGCCTATACCGACGTTGGAACGGCCAACACTTGGAACGAGAGCTCCGTCTTTCACATCTTTAAGGTCAACGCGGACGGCACCGGCCTCACCCAGTTGACCCAAGGAGCCCACAGCGATTTCGATCCCACGTGGCTTCCCGACGGACGCATCGTCTTTGTCTCGGATCGCCGCGGTGGTTACGGCCGCTGCCATCCGCGATCCGTTCCGGTCTACACGCTTTACATCATGAATGCTGATGGCACCGGGATTGAGCCGCTTAGCTATCACGAGACCAACGAGTGGCAGCCGAGTGTGGATCACAACGGCCTTCTGGTCTACACGCGCTGGGACTACGTGGATCGCGGTTCCAATCAAGTGCATCACCCCTGGGTAACCACGCCGGACGGGCTCGATCCGCGTGCCACCGTCGGCAATTACGGCATCAAGTCGAACGTGACCCCACGCGCGGTGATGAACATCCGCGAGATCCCTGGGACGAATAAGCTCGTCGGCACGGCTGCAGCACACCACCAGCAAGCCTACGGCTCGATTGTCATGATGGACCAGGACATCGAGGACGACGACGGGATGGGTCAGTACACCGTCATCACGAAGGACGCAGGGTTCCCCGAGGGCACGGTCGGGACGGACGCCGACCATAAATACGCGACAGCGTGGCCCATCGACGAAACGCGCTTCCTCGTCGTCCATGATCCGAACAGCAATGCCGCAGGCCTAACCGGCAAACGGTTCGGCATCTACCTGATCGACAACCAGGGGAACAAGAAGCTCCTCTACGCCGACGCCGCGCACTCCTGTCTCGATCCGATCCCGCTAGCCCCGCGTCAGACGCCGCCCGTGGTTCCCATGAGCCGGACCGGAAAGGCAACGGATATGACGGAGATGAACCTGATCAACGTCTACGACAGCATGTTGCCCATGCCGACCGGGACGGAAATCACGGCACTCCGCGTGGTGCAGCTCTATCCCAAATCCACGGCACTTACGATCCAGCCGCGCTTGGGCCACGGCGCGGTCCAGTACAACGATCAGAATGGGCGGGGCTCCCTCGGCACCGTGCCCGTCGAAAAGGACGGCAGCGCGCATTTCCTCTTGCCCCCGGGCAAGACCGTGTACTTCCAGGCGCTCGACGCGGAAGGTACCGTAGTGCAGTCCATGATGTCGGCTGCCTACGCCGTGCCTGGCGCGCCTCGGATCACCTGCCAGGGGTGTCATGAACGGCGCTACCGCGCGCCGAAGTCCAGTCCGAACATGCCCATCGCTTTCTCGCGAGCCGCTTCGACGTTACAGGCTGAAGCTGATGGCAGCAATCCCATGTCTTATGCGCGACTGATCCAACCGATCTTGGACAAGAACTGCGTCAGCTGCCATGGAACCTCGAAGCCCGGCGACCTGAGCAAGGGCAGCTACACCAGCAACGCGGATCGCTTCTTCTCCTCGTACGTCAACCTGAAGCCCTACGTCTCCTTCTACAACTTCGACTACTCCTTTGGCCCGGTCGTGACAACACCCGGAAAATTCGGCGCCCGCATCTCCAAGCTCTACCCACTGCTCAAGGCCGGCCACCAAGGCCTAACCATGTCGGCGGCTGATCTTCGGACCATCGCGCTTTGGTTGGATCTGAACTCCGACATGTTCTCCGACGATGTGCAGCGGGATGCTCAGGCAAGCGGTCAAGCGGTGAAGCCAAGCATCGAGTAGACCCGACGGATCGAGTGAACCCAGCGCAGGGCGCTAACCCAGCGCCCTGCGCGAGAGGATTTCATGCCAAGTTTCTTGACACTCGATAGTCTCACTCGATCTTCAACTTTCGCGGTAGCCGGCGGGTGCGCGGAGTCATTTCTCAGCATTGCCACGCCAGCTGGGATGACGTTTTCGGACGCACTCACGGATTTGGACAGCAAGTATGCGTCCGCACTCGACCGGCTCGGGCTCTCTGATGCGACGGCCATCTTCTGCCGCATCTTCCTGAGCGACATCCTGAACCAGAAGTCTGCATTGCTCGATTCTGCGCTCTTTCGCCGGTTGCGCGGCTCCGGTGCGCTATCGGTCATCGAGCAGAAATCGCTCGACTCCGGGCCTGTCTCATTGCTCGCGTATCACATTGGTGGCCCGCAGAAGGCATTCACCAAACGACTAACCCACTCGCGTAACGACGTCTGGCGCAACGACCTGGTTGTCACGGGCGGGAACTACTCACTGCTTCTCACCGCCAATCACACCAGCGATGAGACCAGCGACGCCTACACGCAGACGAAGACAGTCTTCGGTTCGCTCAATTCGACTGTCGAACAGCATGGAATGAGCCTGCTCGGTAGCTGCATCCGCACCTGGGTGTACGTGCGGGACATCGACAATAACTACAAGGAAATGGTCCAAGCGCGTCGTGAGTTCTTCGCGGAGCATGGCCTGTGCGAGAAGACGCGCTATCTCGCTAGCACCGGAATCTTGGGCATGGCCCATTCGCCCGAAAGGATCGTGTCGGTCGACTCCCTCTCGGTAGGCGGACTCGCGGCAGAGCAAATCGTTCGCATGGAGGCACTGTCGCACCTTTGGTCGACCATTCTCTATGGTGTCACGTTCGAACGGGGGTTGCGGTTGCGGTTTGGTGACCGCTCACACCTCCACATTTCTGGAACCGCCAGCATCAACACCAAGGGCGAGGTTCTGCATGAAGGCGACGCCGAATCGCAGTCGCGTCGCGCCGTCGAGAATGTCCGCGCGCTGCTCGGTGCGCAGTCTGCCACGCTCGAGGATCTGGTGTACGTCATCGCGTACGTGCGCAATGCGCACGACGCGCGACGGGTCCGGCAGGTGCTTGACGAAGAACTCGGCTGTCAAGTACCGCTGGTGGTGACCGAAGCGGCAGTCTGTCGCCCTGCCTGGCTAATGGAAATCGAAGGCATTGCGATCATTCCAGATCGGACTGAATTTCCGCCATTTCCTTAGTCTTCTTGGCAGCACCGCCTAGTGTGTCAGAGCTACGAACCAGGCTTCCGCGGCAACGCCGGCGAAGTCCGCGTCCTTCACGGCGCGCAATTTTACGCTGGGGCCAGCGGCATCGATGGCGGCTTTGAGTGCCTGCTCGGTATCTGGGTGCTTCTGCTGTGCTAACGCGCAAGCATAGTTGTATCGGGCAATACTTAGCCCCGGATCTGCCAGCGTTGCACGCTCGAAGTACTGCGCCGAAGCCTTGTAGTCCTTCTTTTTGTGCTGACTCATGCCAATGTCGCTGTAGATCTGCCCAATGAAATTGCGGACTGCGACGACACGCAGTTCGAACTTGTTATTCCCCTCGCCACCGGCGCCATGAGCGACCACGCCGAGCTGGTTCCCGTTTGGAGAAATCGTGACGCCGTCCAAGTGGATCCCGATGACGTCTTTGATTTCGACGTACAGTGGATAATCCGACTAACCGGACTTGTCTTTGCCACCCAAGCGCAAGATACACTTAATGGACCTGTTGGAGCGGCCTGCTCGGGTTTGTTCGGCGTGTTGCTCAACGCGGCGGCGGCGACAGCCGTCGAAGCCGGCACAGCGTTGGTCGCGGAAATGGCCACCGCCGAGACAACCGCGCTAGCAGCGGTTCCGGCGGGCTCTGGTGACTTCTTGCAAGCAACGAGCGATCCGAGCACGGCCAATAGCCCCACCGCGATCTGGAATTTCCGCATGGCGATCTCCTCCGATTCGACCGCAACCTTTCCCATTAGAGCCGTTCCACGCGCGACGTCCAAGCAATTCTTGGCCGCCGCGAATCGTCGAGGAAACTTGAGCAGAATCCCACGGATTAGCGCAGTGGTGACGTGCGCAGCCCCCAATGACACCGCCATGGTTGGGCGATGTCAACCGTTACCCTCGGATCCCAAGACGGCGCGTCTTGCCGCAGCACGACAATTGCGAATGGTCCGAAGCGACGACGACAAGGCAAGCGGGCAAATCGTAGTGTCGGCGGAATACTCAAAGACTAGTCAGAGCCCGTTACGCGTATTCTCCAAGGCGGCATTCACTGGACCAACGGGATGCGCCACAGCACCAAGTGATTTCATGGCCCGGTCCGCAGGTTCGCATAGGCCACTTCGAGACCAAACGCCTTGACGACAGCCTGTGCGTCCGCAGGCAAGTTGTTCCCACTGATGGCGATATTGCCCGCGACGGCGTTGCCCGGTCCGCAGAGCGATGGGCTTGCGGAACCGCCTCAATTGTTGGTGGAGGTGAGATGACCGGTATTGTTCGAAGCATTCCAGTTTGCGGACGGATTGGGCTAACCTAGCCTGCACGCCAATGCGATCGAGTCACGACCAAAACAGAGCACAGTTGTTGGCCTTCATAGCAGTCGTGTTCCATAGCGTTGTCGCCACTGGCCAAGGCGCGGAACGCGCTGCGGCTCAGGGTATTGTCTCGAGTGCCGCCTCGCCAGTTGCGGCACTGATGCTTCTGCCGTCGAGCGCCGGGCCCGAAATGGTACTTCGAGGTGACGGCACTACCGACACCCGGTTCATCGTGGCTTGGCCGTTTCAGATCCCGCTCGACCACAACCTTCGAACCCGGCTCGTGCTAGCGCCAGAAATCGCTATCGGGGCTGCCAACGATGCTGTAGTGCGCGGCAGAGGGGGCTTGCGTTTTGGAGACTCGTTCTGGTTGGCTGGGCTGGGGGTGGCATTCGACAAGGAGGGCCCGTATCTTTCCCCGGAAGTGGGGATTCGTCTTCCACGGCGCCATGACAAGGAGGACTTTTCGTTCGGGGTAACTCTCGTGCTGCGTGTCGACGTGGCCCTAAGCGAAAACCCCGAACCACGGGGCTCAGCCCAGATTGGGTGGACGCTATTTTGAGGGAACTGCACCCCGCGCCATGGTAGCGGCACTGTTGGCGGGACGTGACATCTTGCCGGGTCAGCCCTACGCATTTGACTGCTACCTATGTGTCGCAACATTCGGCCACTGTTCAATTTTGCTCCGCCGGCAACGCCAGAGGAAATCCGCGCCGCGGCACTTCAATACGTGCGCAAGGTGAGCGGCACGCGCGCGCCCACCGGAAACAACACCATGGCCTTCGAGCGTGCCGTGGAGCTAGTTGCGGAAGTCACTCAGGAACTCGTCAACTCCCTCGAGACCACATCGCCGCCGAAGAGTCGTGAACTTGAGGCCCAGAAGGCGCGTTCGCGCAACGTGCGTCGATTTGATTGAATGTGCATCGCCGGTGCTACACCGCGTCTTGCGGTGGCCACCCGTGGATCCACGAGAGACCCCTCGCGCCAGAACGGAGCCCACTTGTTGTGCGCCAACGCGACGGTGGCCAGGACGTAGCACGTCAGCAGGTTGAGGGTGGTCGGGTTCGTAGCGTTTGGTGACGCCAGCGACGAAGTCATATCGGCGTTCGCTTGAATGTGCTGCTGATAAGCAAGCAACACCGGAACAGCGGATGCCAAGCATACTCCACGCGGCGACGGCAGATTTTCTGGTCATTGTGTGCTGGTCTTCGAAATTGATGGCGGGTGTCACGCCACTTGAGCCGCCGCTGACGCGCGCAAAGACGGGCACTTCAGCCAATGAGGACTTGCTTCCGAACGCTACTGGCATTGAGCGAACAATATACTGACGGTAGCGTCGTCACCGTTGGCCACGGCGAGATCGGGATAGCCATCTCCATTGAAGTCGCTTGTGGCAACAGACAATGGACCGGCGTCTGTGGCATACGTCGCCTGCGCGCCGAAACGCCCGCTCCCATCATTAAACAACACTCCCACGTTGTTGGAACCGCTGCTGGTCACGGCGACGTCCAAGTAGCCGTCAGCGTTCCAGTCACCCACCGTTACAGACGTCGGAGCCGCGCCGCTCGAATAGGAGACACGCGGCTCAAAAGTGCCGTCCCCCGCATTCTGCAGCACGCTGACTGAGCCTCCAAGGTAATCCGCCACCGCGAGATCGCTACGCCCGTCGCCATTCCAATCACCCACCGCAATGGATTCGGGAGAATTGCCAGTGGCGTACGTCACATAGTGGCCAAAGGTTCCGTCCGTTCCATTGAGCAGGATCTCGACTGAATTGCTACCGGAGGCCACGGCGAGATCGATGAACCCGTCGGTATTGAAATCGGCCGCGGCAACGGACGACAGTGCCCAACCGGCCCCATATGTCGCTCGAGCGAGAAATGAGCCGTCCCCTTTATTGAGATGCACACTCACTGCATAGTCATTTTGGCTTGTCACAGCGAGATCCGGCGCTCCATCACCATTGAAGTCACCCACCGCAACAGCGCTCGGGTACGTGCCCGTTGCGTACTGCATTTCGGGGGCAAAGGTGCCATTTTTCTGATTGAACATGACACCGACCGAATTGGTGCCCGCAGTGTTGACCACAGCCAGATCCGCAAAGCCGTCGCGATTGAAGTCACCAACTGCCAGGGCAACGGGCGCCGCACAATTGTACGACACTGATGAAAATGCGCCTGCCCCCTTGTTCAAGTAAACACCGACGGTTCCGTCGAACATGTTTACAATAGCGAAATCGTTGACACCATCGCGATTGAAATCGCCCACTGCGACCGAGCTAGGTCTGTTGCCCGCGCTGTACGGGTGTTGCGTGGTAAATCCCCAAGTACCATCGCATTGACCCGTCTTGGATCCGGTGTTGACGCTCGAATCCGCCTGCGTGTCTCGCGTTGCAAGTGCTTCCAATTCTGTACGGCCACATGAAGACAACGCAATTGCTAAGAACACCAAGTTTCGACCCACCGTCGGATCATAGCCTGAATCGTGCGCAGATGACCGAGGCGGTGCAAAGCATCGCATTTCTACCGTAATGATCCAAGATCAGCCGCTTGACCTAGACTGCTGTGCACATCGGGTCTTCATCACTCCGAGGTTTTGGCATTTCGATCTAAATCATGGCAAATCACCACCCCTCACCTGTCATCACCGGCTCATGACGTGAGGCAAGTTGATGCTTGGTTACGCTGCCAGATCCCCCTCAGTCGCCCCTCAAGAATCCACGTGCGGTTGGTTCGATTCCGTCTCTAGGCACGAAATTCCAAATTCTTTGGGGTTTTGACGGCGCGCGGGGCGCGGGTATGCGCGTTGGGTTGGGCTTGTTTGCTGGTTGCCTTGGGATTCTTTGCCTGATAACGCTCACGTGCGCGATGTTCACGACGGAACGCCCCCAAGCGGTGGGTCAACTCAACCGGCTGAACATGCGTGGCCAGCCGCACCACTTTGCCGCCCTGGCACTATTCGAAAAGCCAGCGGACGCACTTCCGCGGATCCAGAACGTGACGCCTTGGTACGCGCTTGCATCAAAGGTTCCATAGGTCACGCCGTCGGATGCCAAATCAGATCCAATTCCGGCGAGCCAGTTCGTAGTGCTGCTCGATGAACCATAGACGTGCATGGCCCGCCTGCTGGCACCACGCCCACCGTCGATGGCTGACGTTTCGATGGGCACACCCGGCGTCGTCACTTCAGGCCAAATGGTCCCGGGAATGTAGGCTTGATCGAATGCGTACCAAACTCTCGCCGTTAAGTACACCGGCGGGTATGCCCACTACCATCCTCCATAACATCGATGAGGTACTTGCAGGGACCGACTGCCGTCGTTGGAGCGCTCGACTCGCCGGTGGCAACGGACGCTACGTCGCTTTGGCCTCGGGAACTGGCACCGTGACGCTGGTGGCGCCCCCGGATTGGCTCGTGGGGCCACCGCCAGCGGGTGCGGTGATTGGAGTTCCGTCGAGACCATCCAGCTCATAGCGGCCGCCACAGGCCACAGCCAGGTGACTTACAGTGAAACGGTTCCGTGACCCGGTGCCCCTTTCCCTCCGCAGGGTCGAACGCACCTTGGTTCCTGCGGGTCCGCGCATCCGGCGAATAATCACATCGGCACGGACACCCGTGATCGCGACGGAATCGACAGCAACGATGCAATCGCCGGGCAGCATTCCCGCGCGCTCGGCAGGCAAAGGATCCGTCACCTGGAAGCGAGGTGAACGGATAGTTCGCATAAGAAGCAGGCGTTGAACCACTAGATCCGGAACGTTCAACATCGGTGAACGAATCAAGCTCCGCATAAAGAGATTCAGTCAACTGCCGAGGTTCAGCCAGTTGACGAGGCAATGGTTCCCTTGGCCTCCAACGGAAGTACACGCCCGTCATGCAGCGCATCACGGGGGCCCTGCGCGCTCGGCCTGTAGTCTTCGTTCAATGCTCGCCGGACCAGCAAAGACATCCGACAACCTGTATGGTAGTGAGAGCGTGTGACGTCCAAATCCCCAGGGTTGACCCGTTTCGCTTGGCTCTCCATCGCGGCAGCCATAACTACCATTGCGCTCAAAACGGGCGCCTGGTTGCTCACGGGCTCGGTCGGGCTTCTCTCCGACGCCCTCGAGTCCTTGGTCAATCTCGTCGCAGCGATCATGACCCTTAGTATGCTGGGCGTGGCCGCCAAGCCTCCCGATGAGGCGCATGCCTACGGGTACGGCAAGGCCGAATACTTCGCGAGCGGCGTTGAAGGGGCACTGATCCTTCTCGCTGCTGTGGCCATCGGCTGGACCGCCATCGGACGCCTCAGAACGCCAGCCCCGATTGAGCAGGCCTGGCTCGGCGTTGCCATCTCCACGGCAGCGTCGCTCGTCAATTTCTGGGTCGCCAGAGTGTTGCTCAAAGCGGCGCGCCAGCATCATTCGATTGCGCTCGAGGCCGACTCGAGCCACTTGATGACCGATGTCTGGACCTCGGGAGGCGTGCTCATCGGCATCGTGGCCGTCGCCGTGACTGGCTGGCAGCGACTCGATCCGGTCATTGCCATGCTGGTGGCCGCGAACATCATTTGGTCCGGGGTGGCTATCATGAAACGCTCTGCATTGGGCTTGCTCGATCAAGCACTACCGAAGGAAGAACAGGAGGCTCTGACCAAAACGCTAGCGCAATTTGCTCCAGAGGTGGAGTTCCACGCCATGCGCACGCGACAGTCGGGGCCGCGTCGGTTCGTCTCGCTGCATGTACTCGTTCCCGGTGACTGGACGGTCAAGCGTGGCCACGACCGACTCGAAGACGTCGAACATGCGCTGCGCCACGCGGTACCGAACGCTACCGTGTTCACTCACTTGGAGGCCATCGAGGATCCAGCGTCCTTTGCGGACACTAAGCTCGATCGGGATTCGACTGTAGAGAATGAGCGAGTCAGGGCGTAGCCACCAGCGTCCCAATCGATTCCGCAACCGACTGCAAGCACGACGTCTGCCTGCGAGCGATGATCGATGCGGACTCGTGGGTTCAACAGTTCTTGACGAGTTCCGGTCCTACGCAGGAATTTGAGTCTTCCTCCGACCCTGGCGATTCTTGCTATGCACCAGTTCTAAGTGCCTGCTTGGTTTTGCGGGGAAATACGTACGACGCCCAGGAAATCCCGGAGAATTTTCTGTTGAAATCGTCTTTCGATAAGTCGATTTGGGGTTCAGGTTTGGCGGAGTTCCGACACTGAAAGCTGACGGCCTCAGCAATGTCTGCAGGCTTGGCACCTTTGCAGACGTTTCCGTTACTGCTTCGATTGAGTCTTTCCCTTCCAAGGAGTTGTCATGAGAATCTCCCGCGCCGCAACGACAAGCATTCCCGTGTTCTCGATTCTCGTTGGCCTTGTTCTTGGTGCATGCGGTTCAGACGACGCGGCGTCGCCCTTCACCCAGGCCGGAGGCCAGACTGGGATCGGCGGAGTGTCCACCGGGCCAGGGAACGGTGGATACGCCACTAATCAAGGCGGGGCGCCCGGCAACGGTGGCAATCAAGTTACGGGCGGTAGTCAGGCCACGGGCGGCAACGGGAGCACAGGTGGAAACCAGTCGACTGATGGCGGTGTCGGCCAGGGTGGGTCAGGTATTGGTGGGAGTGCCACCGGCGGCAAAGCTGCTGGCGGCAGCGCAACTGGGGGAGCCGCGACAGGCGGCAAAGCTGCTGGCGGCGCCGCTACAGGTGGCGCGATTGCAACTGGCGGAAAGGCCACAGGCGGTGCAGTGGCAACTGGTGGCAAAGCGACTGGTGGCGCTGCAACTGGCGGTGCCGCAACCGGCGGCAGGGCGACCGGTGGCGCGCTGGCGACTGGTGGCGCCACTGGCACTTGCAAGGTCTATCACTACGACACGAACTGTCAGAAGAGTGGATGCCACTCGGCGCAGCCGACTTGCACTTGCTACTACCCGGCTAGCGGGGTGAGTTGCAAGAAGCCCTGATCGAACTCATTTGTTGCGAAATGGGCGAATTCTGTCGCGTCGATTCATTCGCTTGCTTCGTTTCCTCGTAGCCACGCCCCGAGATCCACGTCTTATGGATCTCGGGGTCGGCTCATGCCCGCACTAGGGCACCGGGCACGACGACTCGCCCTACTCGCGCATCCCCACCCGCTCAATCCTCGTCAGCTCCGCGCCAACCGTCGTGTCGCGGAGCCGACCATGGGGATCGAGATGTTCGGTCACCCAGGCCAATGCCAGAGCGCGCGACGGATGCCAGCGCTCCGCGGGCCTGCACTAGGGCCATGGTTTTGCATTTGGGGCATCTTGGTTGCATGCGGAAAGCTCGACTGGCAAAGGGATCACCTGCATCTGCTCAAGTCAGAAACTTTGGTTGAATCGCCCGTACCCGCGACGAGCTCTTCTACCGAGAATTTCTTCAGGATCTTCTTCCACATGCATTGACATTGCTGCTGGGTCTTCTGCCCATGATTCTTGCATGAAATAGGGTATCCGTTCAAAGCCAATTCGGCGGGGTACATTCGCTTGCAGGACTTCGGGATCCCTCGCTCGGCCTCGGCATATTTGGTGTTGCCCGGGGGGTAGTCCAAGATGTCGCTGACCGAGAGACTCTTGCGCAGCGCCGTCCAGGCGCAGCTGCAGTACGGCCCGCGTTTTGGCTCATTTCCGCTACAGCTTTGCAACAACCGCTCCTCGGCCTTTGGCTCCGGAAACTTGTCGGCACAAGCCTCTCTCATCTTGACTCCCAAGAGCTCCATGCGTGGATCGTCCTTTGGTGGGGCCACTAGATCCGGAACTTTCAACATCGGTGAACGAATCAAGATCGAATAAATAGATTCAGTCAACTGCCGAGGTTCAGCCAATTGACGAGGCATTGGGGCCATTGGCCTCGTCAATTGTCGCTGCTCGATCTCGATGCTCGAACCGTCGAGATCGCGGCGCAATGCGATGTCATCTATGGCCCACTGGTGGACGCGAAGATCGTTCCCGAGGGGATTTTTCTGACATTGATTGAAGGGGCCGTAAGTGGCGATCACGACTCGAATCTGGCGGTGGCACTGCGAGCCAACTCGAAGTTGCTCGTTGCATTTGGCGACTGCGCTGTCACCGGCAACGTCCCCAGCATGCATTTTCGTGGCCGGGAAGGTGGACCGATTCGTGGCGGAACTGTACGAAGCGATTTTGCGCGCGTTGGGCGCAGTGCCCAGCGTGTGACGCACCGTCACAGTAGCTTCGTGCGGTAGCTGCGCCGGACTAACCCAAAAAGCAAGACTCATCCGCCTTGGCAATTTGAGTAGCCCGCCGTTGCAATAATGAGGGGTGCAGTCCCAACGCGTTCTGTCCCAGGATCCGCTCGACATCACTTAGGGCAAGGGGTAGCGCGCGAACGAGCTTTAGGCAGCGCTTTTGCGACAGCCAAGGTGAGTCGCTACCAAAAAGAATGCGGTCGTGGGAATGGCGGCAGAGGATCCGCTCGAGTTGCTCTGGCGAGAGTTGATCGATGTACGAAGTATCCAGATAGACGTCGGTGCCGACGAGATAATCCACTACCTCGTCCCAGGCTTGCCAACCACCAACATGTGCTGCGATCATCACCAAGTCTTGGACGTGATGACGTACCCGCGCGAGCCTGCGAGGCGCCGAGCTTTCGTCGCCTGGAAAGGCAATGTCGAATCCGGCGTGGAAGAGAATGAACAAGCCGAGCTGTGCCGCTTTGGCGTACAGGGGAAACATCTCGTCAGCATCGACGACGAAACGCTGGAACTGCGCGTGGAGTTTTATCCCCGGGAGGCCCGCTTCGGCAATGCCTTCGAGTTCTTCTGGCCAAGTTGGCGACTGCGGATGTACCGAACCGAGTGGCACGATGCGGTCCGACGCGATCTGTTGGGACCACTTGAGAATCGCAGGTCCCTGCTCGGGGCGAGTGGCAATGTTGGCAACGAAGACCTGCTGGACTCCTGCTTCGGTCATAGAAGCCTGAAGGCTATCTAACGTTCCGTCGCGAACCGGTTTCCACTCGCCTAGGGGCGCGGACAGGATCTCCATGGCCTTGGGTGCCAAAAAGTCGGGGAAGGCATGCGTGTGGACGTCTAGGATCATGGTTGGTGCGACGAAGTGGTGAGCGGATTCTAACTCAGTTGGTGGCATGTCCAAGCGTTTCGGCGTAAATCGGCCGGCATGTATTCCGTCTCAGCGTGCCGTTAGCGCTACAATCGCGCCAGGACTTCTCCCGGATGAACCGCGTCTTTGGTCGAACCACTGGAATTGGTCTAGAAGTGGCGCTGTTGGGTCTGTGCGCGGCGATGCCTGTCGGTGCGCGTTCGGTTCGGCGCCTTTTCGAACCAACCGATCTGGAATGGGAGAGTTCAGGAACCGCTGAATTCGATGTGCAGCTGGGGGCGATTCGCGGGCCAGATGCCTTACGCGATGCGGTGCCAGATTTCGAGTTTGATCTTGGCATCACCAATCAAGTCGAACTCGACATCGACGGTGCCTTTGGGCTCGAGAGCCCAGACAGCGGTTCTCTCCACTACGATCACTTAACTTCGGACAATCTGTGGCTGGCACTCAAGGCGGGACTTCTGTCATTCGAGAATCGGGCGCGGTCCCGAGTCTAGTCTTCTGGTTTGCAGTTAGGCCCCGGTTTCCAACGGCGAATCAGGCCCAAGGGGTGGGTGTCGAAAGTTTGTTTCTGCTGGGCGTTGGCGTCGAGCACACTCATGTGATCCTGAATCTGGGTGCGCTGTTCGATCCATCGATTGGTGGGACGAGTCGTCCGTACGGCTTCGAGGGTGGCGTCGATTTCGATCTCGATCTTGACCAAAGTGGGAAGTGGTCGCTGACCGGCCAAGTTGGAACCGTCTGGTTCCTCTCTCTAGATGCGAACCAGTTGCATACGACGGCGGTCACGTCTCAATCGCTACATCTA